>Ga0247778_1000035_pt1 | contig 223124 bp, 237 predicted proteins | sample UWRJL049202B5_FD_179939 | JGI IMG/M metagenome (GOLD analysis project Ga0247778, IMG submission 179939) | Plant litter microbial communities from Arlington Agricultural Research Station in Wisconsin, United States - UWRJ-L049-202B-5 | ecosystem: Environmental > Terrestrial > Plant litter >...
ATAATATATTAAATTCAAACGTTGATTTTAAATTTTTTCTATTTTTGTAATAATTCTATTATATAAAAATTATTATATTAATATTAAATAATAAAAAAATAATTTTTCTCCAAATCTTTTTTTTTTTTCCATAATTATTTCCCATATATTTCCTAATTTTAAAATATTTAATAATTCAGGTATTTATTCTCCAACTATTCCAAATATAACTTGGGGAGTTCGTTCTAGTGAAATAAATATAATTCTTACTATGTCTCTATATATAATAATATAATAGATCCCTAGTTCAACTTTTTTAATACTAAGGTTTACAATTCCCACGAAAGATCGCTTATCCCCTTTCTTGAATTCTTATATATTTTATTCCTATATCAAAATCCATTTTTTCTTTATTTTAGATAGTTTATTGTTAATATCTATTTTCCAATTTTTTACAATATTAATATTTTATTACATTAATAGGGGATATTTATTTTCCCTATCTAATCTTTTATTATTATTGATTTTTTCTAATTCCTTAGAATTAATTATATATAATAATAATGATTATATCCCATGGTCCCATCTTTCCAGGTCTGGCTTCAGGGCTGCCCCTATAATCCACGTTATTGCATTGGTATTCCTCTTCTTTTGTCGATTTTTTTTCTTATAAAATAATACCAAATATTCTAATAGGTTATAATTGTAATATAATCCTTTTTTTCTCTATTTATTCCTTTTTATTTTTAATAATATTAATTTGCGGAATACAACATTAAATTATATAAAATCCTTATAATCTTTCTTATTTTTCTCAAATTTGTAATATTAATAAAAACCTTTTTTTTCAAGTGATTTTTTATAAAAATAATTATTTATTTTAATGATTGTTGCAATTATATTTTTGAAAAAATTTGATCGATCTATATATATGATTTCGTTTTTTATAGATTTTTTAAATCTTTTATAATATAGAATGGCCAGAGAACAATTGTTTTATCCGGTTTTGTCTAAGTATTATTAGAACTTAGCAATATATTTTGAAATTGACGTTATTTGTTTGAGTTTTTGTATTTCGTGTTCCATTATTTGTTGCTTATTAATATCATTGAATATTTTTTTTATTTCGTTTTTGAAATAATTATGATTAATAAATATACTAATAATTGTTTTCTTGGCCGCACTCGTGACCCTTTTTTTTATATTTTTATTAACTATGAAATCGATTAGATAAATTTGTATTTAATTGAAAACAATTCCTCTAAAATAATTAATAATATATATTATTTTGGTTGCTTCAAATCTAAATAAATATTAATTGAATAGAATATATATATCTATAAATATAAAAAATAAGTCGAGTTTGCTCCAATCTTTATGATATAAATTTAATATTTTAATAATAATATATTTTTTTTAGACTGTAATAGTATTAAAAAATATAATATTGGAGGCCGTATTAGCCATGTTGTTTTTGGACGAGGATCTTTTTATTAATATAATGATAGTTATTCGTAAAACGGAAAAATACTCAAAGTATAACAATTGTTTTAGTTATTGACTCAATATATACATTAGATTTATATTTGAGATTCTTCGAAAAAAATTATTATTATATCGATATAATTGTTACAAATATAAAAATATCAATATATTGAAATACTATTTAAGTTAAATACAAAACTCTTATTTAATAAATGAAAACCTTTTTTATATAAAATTTTTATATTTCCATAGATCCCTTCTTGGCGGAGATCCCGGATTCTTTAGATTTTTTTTATTTAAAAAAGATCCAGGGATCCAAGGGATCCCCCACGTGACGTCTGTCACGTGAATTTCTGAGCGTTGGCTTCTCTGTGCAGTGGTCCACTGCCGAGCCTCAGGGCCGATGCTGTCCATGCCGAGAATTACCCTCTCCTTGAGTTCCGTTCGTAACACCGGACTTGATGTTGAGAGTTGGCAAATTGGCTGTGGCATATCATTGTGTAGATGTCGAGACTTTACAATTATGACGGGTAGTGAAAAAGTGAGGTCCGGTAGTATAGCCTACCTACCTTAGGTAGCTTGGCGAAAGAAGATAAATCTATGGTCGAATGAATCTAGAACCCCGGTTAGAGGTTATAATGCTGGAAATGTCACAACAGCGATGATATTGCATTGATCTTTTTAATGGTGATCCTTCCAGGGCAGCAAAATTTATCCACTTCGAATTGCATTTGACATAGATAGGTACCCCGGTATTGATTCAGCTATTTAAAAGCTACAGTGAGCTGTCGGTATATATATTGACTGTATATTGGTTCATATATTGATCACACGGCTAGCAGTTTATTTGTATTTCCTTTTCGCATACCCTCCAATACAGCTAAGTGAAGGAGCACAAGGCCAATCCGACCACGAAGGCCCATCCACCGAACTTCAAGGAGAGTTGGAGAATACCGCCCAAGGGATAAGAAGTGCCGATATCTGATCAAAATAGCGAGTACAGCTGTGTCAAAAGAGTAATTGAAATGACAAGGAAATCTCCCACAGAGTGTCCCGTCACGGACAAGATGGCCGAAGACTTGACATTGATGTAGCTGCTGTCAGCCAGGGCCCAGACACAAATTACCACCTCAAATGTCACCACAAATAAACCATGCTTGTGCAGTGACGGGTGAATACTTCTTAGAGGATATCTTTTACTCATATATTTCCTGAACGAAGACCGCGTAGAGGCTATACCATGGATAAGAAATAGACGCACAAAGATAGCACGTGTAAAAACTACATCCAAGTGACACAGCGAGTTCATATCCCAGTCAAACATCCCCTCGTCTTTCTCCCGGAAGCCCAAATTACTTTGGCCTGCCAAAAGCTTATATCAATTCACCTACCTACAGTACTAAGGAATAAGTCTGAGCCATAAGCGAGAAATGGCGTTTTACCCCGCCATCACCTTTATATAAACGTCAACCCCAAATAGGCAATATTGAAGCTATCCACATACCTACATGATACATCTCTTTATTAATATCTAGGTTACATTTCTATTAAAAATTATTCATTCTAGCACAAAAAATGGGTCTAATATTTAGTGTACCATTTATTCGCTGTAATACAAACCTCAATCATACTAGGCATACTTTGATACAAAATATCAAAAAACTCTTTATCTAAAATATTCCAAACTGTTTGAAATATATTTTTCAATCTTTGCCTTGAATCCTCCAATATGCTCCAGTCAACAATTATATCTAGGAACATTTTATAGACTCGTCTTTGAGGATCCACTAAATGTATTCAATCGGGTAAAAATCCAGGGAATAAGGAAGCTAGTTTTTAAAAATTGTGATCGTTTTATCCAAAAACTATTGGGTAACCTTCCTGGCAGTATGGATTGATGTATTATTTTGTATAAATTTATCACGTAGTTTAAAGAAGAAGTAAACTCTGGGATCCTTGAGGATGGGTTAAACATGAGGATATATTGAAGTCTGAAGAAGCTAGGTAGGTGGGTAGCAGTCCTTATATACGTGGACTGCTCTTTAAGCGTTTATGCGGAGCTAGAGGCGTGGTGCGTGCGCTACGGCGCACCTCATTGTGACAAAATTAATATCTTCCATCCAATCCTTTAAAAATCCGGGTTATTTCAGTGTCCAGCACCTCCAGGTAGGATTCTGCCGAGTACTCATATTTAGTAGACTTAAAATCCTTATCCATAATATATAAGGGTGTCCTTTTTAGATCCCAGAAACAACCCCAAACCATAATTTTTATGTTTTTTTTTGTCATAAATCTGGACCATTTCCCGATCCTACAATTGGTTTACCGTCTTAAAGATTTATTCATTTTTTTTATCCTGCCCCCGCTTTATAAAGCATTTATCACTCCAATAAATTATACCTTATTCTTCTACTATGATGTGTCGTTATTAAGGTACTATTTAAACCACTTTAGGGCACTGTTTTCCGTCAAAAAAGGCTTACGCCGGGCCCTCCAATTGATGATTCTATGCCTGTCTAAGATTGTCTTGATAGTATCCCTTTTAATAATCAACCCACAAACTATAATGAGCTCGGCGTAGGTATTCTTAAAGTGTGTACAAATGTGTCGTAGGAGGTTTCGTTCGTTTGTTTCGGAATAGTTTCTAGGCTGACTAAATCGAGATTGGGGCATGCATTGCTCGCGTAATTGGATTTTCGTGAGGATAGAGCGTATAGCGCCGCGAGATAGCTCTAGGACGTTTTCAATTTTTGCAATTTTTGCGCCTTAGTAAATCATCCCTAAGGCGAATGCGCGTTCGTATAGCGATATCTCCCCATTGGGAAAACGTTTTATATCGCGAAGACCTAAAGAATGGCGGTAGGGAGGCATAAATTAATATAGGAAAGTGGGAGGTAGGATTAAAGACGTGTTTTTATGAGTCCTCGCTTAAATGGCCCAGACTTATCCGCACCGACTGTACCTACCTACCTAAATAATTACTAGCCTATAATTATCACTCGAAGTATCCAGTCCCAGAACCAGTAATCAGACGAAATGGCTAACGCAAACGAAGCAAGACGATGGATTAATATATTTAACGACAAATCCCGCCAAGTAGTGCCCGCCCGCACCTTTTGTATCCTGGAGGCGCGTGTAGGCGGCCAGGCTTTCAAGAACACGGCTCAAAGCAAATGGGAACCGCTGCATCTTACTTCATATAGCAGGAATCACGATACTTGAAATTGATGAGAAGAATACGTAAGTATATCTAGAGAACCATAAACATCTAAGAGGCACTTTTGGTGACGGCAAGATTATGGGTTGAAGAATAGCAAAGACATATTTATTCATAGCAGGCAGACCACATTCACATCGAAAGCTTCCGTGATGTTAAATTGAGGCAGAGCTAATCTCATGAGTGACCAAACTCCACCTACCTCCAGGACTACCGGATAAGGGGCATAAGAGATGAGAGGACAGGATCTTGTGAAGAACCGAGCAATAAAGTACGACTCACCAGCCGCGTTGAAACGAGAGAACTGCCTATACTAGAACATAACGCCGAGGCTAATTAAGAAAACACAGGCCACCGCGTCTCAACCACAACAAACACGCGAATTCAGCAAGGGAATCAAGCAAGTCACGAGGGGAGAGGGAGAGATCGAAAAGTTCATGCGTGTCTCGTATTTGGTCAGTGCCCTATTCACTGCCTAAGTAATGTACACCCTGTAAAAAGCAAATCCCAGTGGCAAATAAACTCCATGCCATAACCGTTAAAAGACCCAGCCCCAAACCATTATGTTCCCCTCAAATACCCCGAGCTGATGTCGTCATTCCAAGCCCAGTGCCACGAAGGGCAACCGAACGAGGCCGGGATGGCATGCTAGGATGCGAAGAGATTCAGACGCGCTCAAACACCATTTAACTGTGATGATGTTAGCATGGGACCCTAGAGGACGATGGCAAGAGTGGCTTACGATCGCTCTCCACGGAGACGTCTGGCAAGCTGGATGTCCTTGGATTGAATGGTGACACGCTTGGCGTGGATGGCGCACAAGTTGGTGTCCTCAAAGAGGGAGACGAGGTAGGCCTCAACGGACTCTTGGAGAGCACCGATGGCGGAAGATTGGAAGCGGAGGTCAGACTTGAAGTCCTGGGCGATTTCACGGACGAGACGCTGGAAGGGGAGCTTTCGGATCAGAAGCTCAGTGGACTTCTGGTAACGACGGATCTCACGGAGAGCGACAGTTCCTGGCAGATGTTAGAAGACGAATGTGAAGTCGCGTCGGGTAGTGACGCCTTACCTGGCTTGTATCTGTGGGGCTTCTTGACACCTCCGGTTGATGGTGCAGACTTGCGGGCAGCCTTGGAAGCAAGTTGCTTACGAGGGGCCTTGCCTCCGGTGGATTTACTGATGCATGTTAGCTTTAGATCAATGGAGACGTGGTTGCGTGTTGTGGTGGGGGTAAAGACGCGCCGTGGTTGAGGCTGAAGATGAAGCGACGACCACGGTCGCAATCTTGAGTCACCGCGATCGCGACAGCGACAGCGAGTGCGAGAATGATGAGGATGAGAATGAAGATGCTTACCGGGCGGTTTGCTTGGTACGAGCCATTGCTGATGATGTTTGATGGGATGAGATGGATGAGTGTTGATGGAGTTGTTGATTGTTGGTCGAGTGGCGGAGATGTCGATGTTGTGTGTGGATGAAGAAGAGAGGATCGGAAGTGGGAGAGGGGATTATTTGTAGGGTGGATGGCGCTAGCGAGTGATCTGTGATTGCGCTAGTGCGGGTGGGTGTGGGTTGTGCTTTGCTTTGGGCGTCGAAATCAGCGCGATTCTGAGCATGCGAAAAACGAGTTTTTGCCGACCAATCAGGAAGCGACTTTTGACGTGCATGTTGACGGACACTGGTACTGGTACTGGTACTGGATCAGGAACATCAAAAGGATCTCTTCACCTAGACATTGAATTGATTATCGTGGTAATTCTGTAAAATCGCAGTAGTAATAGTCATAGTCATAGTAATAATAATTCAAAGCATGCATTCCATCATCTTCTCCAACTGCAAATTCCCTTCTACGTATGTTCCTGTCGTACGTGAATTAATTCATTGATTGCTGCTGCTGCTGCCTCTCTGCCTTTCCCCCAGAGTCGGTCTTCCCCCCATCTCGCCCCGAGCCAGAACCCGCCACTCCTCGCACTCGCTTCAGCCAATCACACCCTTCCGCGTCGTTGTGGTCGCTTGCTTCCTCTTGCCTCCTCTTGCTTCCTTTCCGGCCTAGCGCGTCTTTTAGCCCAGTGATTGCGGCAACATCCAACGCGCCTCGCTCAGTCAAATAGCCTCGTCCCTCCATCCTTCTTTCAACTCCCATCTCCCATTCACGAACATCAATTCAACACCACCACCACCGCCAACAACACACTTCGACAAACATCTTCCGTCGTCGACCTCCTACAAATATCTTCCATCCCCATCAACAACCTTCATCATGACTGGACGTGAGTATTCCTTCCTTCTTACCTCGCTGCCCCTCTTCTCCTGGCATCTTCGTCGCGCCCTGCTTCTCCCCTCATCACAACATGGTACTGACGCGTCTTTGCAGGCGGAAAAGGTGGCAAGGGCCTCGGAAAGGGTGGAGCCAAGCGTCACCGCAAGATTCTTCGTGACAACATCCAAGGTATCACAAAGCCTGCGATCCGTCGTCTCGCTCGTCGTGGTGGTGTCAAGCGTATCTCAGCTAGTAAGTTCCTCTTCTTGTCGCGCCATCTGTCTGGCACTAACGCGTTTAATCAGTGATCTACGAAGAGACCCGTGGTGTTCTCAAGACCTTCCTCGAGGGTGTCATTCGCGATGCAGTCACATACACAGAACACGCCAAGCGCAAGACCGTCACCTCTCTCGATGTTGTCTATGCCCTGAAGCGACAAGGCCGCACTCTGTACGGTTTCGGTGGTTAGACGGGTTTGGGTTTCACGGTTCTTCGATGTCTCTTATGAATTTCTTCCACGGCTTGAGGGCTGGAAGGCGGGTGCTTTTGGGATGGGTCTATCTTGCTGATTACGGTGTTTATTGTATCATAAGGAATATGGGGTTTTGCGGCATGGTTGACAGTCCATGAGATAATCAATCACAACCAACATCATGACTTGCACTTTGATTCTGTTTGATGCGCTTTGATCGTGACTTCTGCTCGGGCTAAATTTTGACGCGTCTCTTGTTTTGATCCGCCTTTTCCTTTTCGGGCGACCGCGTGCTCTTGAGAGTGGCGAGTTCTCAGTGCGGCCGGGCGGGTTTTGGCTGTTGGGCGGGAGCAGCGTCTTGCTTCTCTAGAAAGTTATGAGTCATACTCAACTGCAGCCTTCTCTGTATGGTTTTACTCTCCCTGATGTGATAAAGAAGTCTGCTTTCGACTTCTTTGCTTGACCTAATTGGACTACGCTAATTCTTGTTTAATTATGACTCGGAAACCCCCATCCCTTTCGTGATCATCTCAACGTGACTATATTTGATTTGAAATGCCAGTCATCTCTATTAACCTTGTCTTCTATACATGTCTTCAACCTTTGAGCTAAACATCTGACGTGACCTGGAGTATTTCGGTGTGGATTCGTCGCCGAGTGTCGTTAAGATTCGAAGTCTGTAGAGTAGGTTGGGGAATCAGATCCTACATTGGTAATTTCCTTGTTGGGAGAAATTTACATTGACCAATTCTAAAAGTATGGGATATCAATCATCCCCTGTTGAACAGCATTGGTACGGAGATTCTACTTCTCTACATCTCAACGGTGGTGTAAATACTTGGAACAAGGTATCTTAGCAAACTCCTTGGTTTGTTGGTCTCGGGCCTGCAGATCACTTAAGTCATGCCCCCGGATTGGTTTCAAATGTATCTAAATTGGTATTTATGAATCGACGTATTCGAATCCAAGGTGGTATCCAGCATTTTCACTCCTCTGATTCTTGTCCAGTGAGTACAATTTCCCATCTATTGTGGAGACAATCACTGTATTGGCATTGGATTGCTTGCAAACCTCGATTCAGCTTTAACGTTCAAAGTTTGGTTGATGGTTTTTTTACTCTCCGGCTTCATACCTAGGTGCCATTTACCTTTTCGGCATTTGCACTTCGAAGGATAGAGACTACAAAGAAGATATAATTTTGAGGGTAGTTGGTGGCATCAGTGAGTGGAAAGGTGGTGCAAGATATCAAATTGAACCTCCGAGATGGCCAAATTACTACTTGGTCTCACCAATATCAAAAGCGCTGGAAACTTTATCAGGAGACCTACTTTGCATCTTTAGGTGGTCTCACATCGGTGGCAAGCTCGTCTTCATTGGAAAATATGGGTTTTCTCAGTGGTTTGCAATTGTTGGCATGACTGCAGCGAAATTGGGAGCAAGCGAGCATGTTCACGATACCAGGACAAATACCTAGATCAGGTGCATACATTCGATGACCCAGAAGGTACTTTTAAGATTCCAAGTTGGTTTCGAGTAACAGATAGACAGAGGCTCAGGCAGCAGGGCCGAAAAGAAGCACGAGATTCGAGACGCATCGTAACTCAAAGGAATGATGCTCGGAGGTAGCTCTAATATCGGGAATGCAATGGACTGGCCCGTATGACCGGGTCTTATGAGTCATCAAAGTGGCGAGTTTAAGACATGGAAGGACTTGCACCTTGAATTGGTGATTAGACTTAAAAAGTGACTAGGTAGGTGGGCGCATTGTAGGTAGGCACACCTAGGCATATTTTATCTACTCAGTTTGGATTATTCTCCTCTCCTACCGGAACAAGTTGAATTGAAAATAGTACTTTTTTAGTACGACCTCCGAAGCACACGAGCCATGTATATAGTTATGTTCAGTTGTATGATAAATTCTAAAGCTCGGTATCTACCTAGGTACAGCATTGTTCGCATGCATCTACAGAACCGACTCAAATCACCAAACACCCGCACACATTGCAAGAGGCTGAACCAGGAAGCATGGCTGAATAACGCCTCAGAGGAACCGACAAAACAAAGTAGTTATACTGTAGCAGCAAGAGATAATGAAACCTACTAAACGACTTCATATCGATTGCAACACACCAAGACTACAAAGTAAAGCATGATGTTACCCATGAGAGGAAGGACAACCACCTAGGACATTTCGAAGTAATTTGTTCAGCCTCCACAGCGGAGATAATATGAGGCCAGGGGTGCCCGAGCATTCGACACAGCAGACAACGCAAGCGGACCAGAGCAAGATGATTATCCTCAAATTAAACACCGATAACTACCTAGGCACTGATATCTTAACACAGGCGCTGTTTACCACCAAAATCTTTTGTCTTGCCCATTAACTCCATGAATCCATGCAACGCCCAAACTCCCCGAGTCACAATCGAATACAAAATCATAAACATCAGCCGTCAATCTCATCCCCCTTCTTCGTTGGGACCTGTGTTAGCACATCGAAAGCTCCCGTTCCAACTTTGCTCATCCTCCCAATAACAATTCTGGAACTTGGACTAGAAAGATCGTCCCAATCACCATCGGTGACAGCATCTGCGAGGAAGCCAACTGTTGTCTCGAAACTCATCTTCATGAATGGACTGACGCTGCCCCGTAATCCATTTCGGTTGAAGGGACTGAAACCTCCGCCTCTAGTCATGAAATCGGCGATCAGGTTTAAATGTCTGTTATCGACACTGATACCGTGACCACCGAAAACGCCCGAGAGTTCTTGGATAATGGCCGCGCGGCAAGCTTCCACGCCGTAGTTCGCAAGCATGGCTGCAATATCGTTGGTAGAAATGGTGTTTGGGTTTATGATGTGAGGGTAGCTCTGCATAGCCTTCAAATTGACACCCTTCGTGTGCACAACTGGTATCTTGACAAGCTTGCCAGTTTCCGGATCCTTGACCTCTTCATCTGGAATATAAGCACATGACCCAATGTTCGCAATTTGTTGAATGAGAGATTGACGCAAGGCATCTTCAACGATGGAAAGCATAAGGACCTTGGGCACATCGGCATCGTATTCGAGAGTAATGTCGCACCACTCCCCCGCTCTTTCATCGAACCGGAAGTGGACGATGTCGTTGCAGTTCTTCATCACCTGGGCTTCCCGATCTCCAATTCCACCTTCACGACGCTGGGCTCGGGGCTTGGCCGAGTCATCCTCGTTATCGCTGTCAGGCTCTCGGGGGCTGCCACCTATTCCTTCATCCTCTATATCCTCCAAGTCTTCTTCCGGGTCAGCTTCTCTCTGCATTTGCGCTTGGACTCTGTCATCGTCGTCATCATTGGCTGCGTAGCTGACTGCCTCCGCTCGGTTTGCTCTCTGCTTATCATTCGTTGCATCGTCATCTCCATCGTCGTCGTCGTCATCGTCGCCCCCTTCCCTTTCAACGGACGTTCTCCCGGGGGCTTCCTCGATTATGCCAACCGACTTGCCAATCTCGGGCACTGCAGCGCTGTTGGTGGAAACTTTGGAGCTTTTCTCCCCTTTCTTTAGGCCAAGTGCTTTGCGCGTGAGTCCTTGTAACCTTGGAGCAAGCTTCTTCTCCAGAGTGTGGAGAACATCGGCAATAGTGATTGCATACGTCTCCGTGTACTCTTTGGAAGGAAAAAGTTTGATGCCAATCTCGAATATTTTGGCCTCTGAATACGCAATTCCTTTTCCAACGCGCTCCTTGACGGTAGCTTCATCCAGAACTTCGGCGAGTGACAAAACACTGATAGCCTTTGCGAACCTCTCACCATCTTCATCCGTGAGCTCCGGATTCAGACGCAATGTCATGGACGGTGTTGAGATGTGGTTACTAGCTGTCATTACAATCTCGCGAAGACGGGGAATACCCAAAGTGACGTTCTTAGCGGAATGCCCAGCCAAATGGAAGGTGTTGAGCGTCATCTGAGTAGATGGCTCTCCGATGGATTGACCTGCCACAATCCCAACAGCTTCTCCCGGATCAACAACTGACTTCAAGTATTTCGCAGCCAGAACCGGTTCCAATGCCTTGCGTATACCAACACCGCTTGGATGCTCCTTATCCTTAACCATCCCGTCTGGATTTGATTTCAAGTAGCCTGTCAACGCATCGAAAAACTTCTCGGATGTTGCGTATCCGAACTTGCCAGGATTGAATAAGGACAGCACCGGATCTGGGCCATTGAGGTCATTGAATTTCGCGTGCTTGAGTGCCTTCTTCATCTTCTTCAATATCGTCTCCTTTTGTTCGAATATCGTGTCGTATTTGGGGTCGCCGTAGTTTAACTGTGAAAGTTCCGATATCAAGTTTTCGAGGAGAAATTTGAAGTTAGTCAAATGCATTTGTTTAGTAACATCCAGACCATCCTCTCCATATAGAAATTGAACCATTGAGCCATCGGAATCTCTGACCGATGTATCATATTCAACCTTGAGGCCTTCCATGCCTTTGATGAGACATCTTTGGAGGTAACCGGATCTGGAGGTTTTGACAGCCGTATCGATCAACCCTTCTCTTCCGGCCATCGCATGGAAGTAGTATTCCTGGGGACGAATACCTGTCAAAAAGCGATTGACAATGTAGCCACCAGCTCTGATATTTGTCTCGTAAGGTTTGAAGCATGGCAGCGACTTGCCACTAACCATGATTGGGACCCTACGTCCCTCCAAAACCTGCTGGCCGAGATTGCAAGAAATGAGATTGGCGTTGACGGCACTTCCTTTGGCCCCAGATACCGTCATATTTTGCATTTGATTTTTTGGAAATTGTTTGACGAGGCCGAGCGGAAGACATGCAAGGGTGATAGTAGAAGACAAGTTCCCAGAGCGACTGTTCATCATCATATCAAGACCAGCCTGTTTACTGTCATCTCTCAACACATCCTCCAAACGCTTCATCAATTCTGGATCTGTGTCCGTAGGAGTTTGGTCCGTCAAAGTCACATACTTTGCCGCAACCTCAAGACCAAGGTTCTGGGCTTCTTTCAGCTTCTCTCTGCGAACGTGCTCACCTTCGGGAGTAAGTCGTAGATCGTCCATTCCACAGGTAAAAGCTCTCATATGCAAGAACTTTGTGAGCAGCCGACCCAGTATGCTTAGAGTCTTACCAGCCACCGTGGGCCCATAAGCTTCATGAATAGAATGGATGAACCCCCCGCCAGAAGGTCCAATTTGCGCCTTATCAAGAATGCCCGAGATAAACTCCCCGCCCGTGAACTGAACAATGCCCTCTTCCGATTTTGCACCCCATCTGTCAGACGGAACCGACGACTTGCTAGTAAGCACAAGGGGTGCGCAATCAGCTGGCTTGATGTTCTTCAAGATTGTGGTAATAACCTGCTTTCCGGTCCAGCGCGGGAATGGCTTGATGATTGCAGGAGGAATTGTCTGTATACGATCTCCAACAATATGACCACTTTCAGGTCGTAGGCAATTGTAAATCAACTGCTGATAAGTGGCACGATCAAAGAAGGTATCTCGATTGCACATCCAGACAGAGACTGAGATATGATCCTGGATGAGGCCTCTCAGCGGCTTTCCAGCTGTCGCCCCCAGATACTGATGGTCAGTATCAGCAATTTGCAATGCTTCTGCACGAGCGACCTCAGTCTGGGGGAAATGCATATTCATTTCGTCTCCGTCAAAATCGGCATTGTAGGTATTACAATTCGAATAGTGCATGCGAATTGTCTTCTCTCCTGGTAAGACTTTTGCTCGGTGACCCATTATAGACGGCTTATGAAGCGTCGGTTGACGATTCATAAGTACCACGTCGCCATTTGTGAGATGCCGATGGACCTTCTTATTACGAGCTCCACTTGCACTGCTGTTCGACGAGGCAAGCAATTGATTCGCTAGCGCAACTCGTTCGTCTTGGGTCTTGGATCGTAGGTTGATGACTTGACCATTCTCATTCTCGATAGCCGCAGCGCCAGGCCACCTGTCAATACCATTGACCACTGCCTGCTGCATGTCCTTGAAGTTATGACTCGTGACGGGTTCGGGATATGTCAACTTCTTTGCAAACACAGGTGGGACGCCAATCTCATTTGTTTCGATGTTGGGATCCGGAGAAATAACACTACGTGCTGCGAAATTGACACGCTTTCCCATCATATTCTTTCTGAACAAGCCCTCCTTTTTTTCCAGCTTTTGTTTGATACCGTCTTCATTTTTCTTGCCCGCCGCACCCTGGATAGGATTTCGGTCTCGGTCAATGAGAGAATTTACGGCGTCTTGAAGCAAACACCAAGACTCTTGGAGGTCATGCCAGTCCCTTTTCCGCAACGAGGGGTTGTCCGGGGCTCTGTCCGGGTTCGCAATATCCCTGTGGATTTGAGCAATGGTTTCACAGCCCTTTAAAATAGATTTGTAGAGAGAATTTTGCTGGGCCTCAGCTACTTCTCCATCTCCGGTTCGTGCTTCTGGGCGATATTTGTTGGGTGGAACCATCAGGGTTTGTAGGAAGAACATATCCGCTGTAATTTTGGTGGCCTTCTTCGCGGTTGAACGGGAGTCATAGATCAAGGACAAGATCTCCTGCTCCTTCTCGAATAGTAGAGTCAGCTGCGCCTTCACCTCCAGAGGATTAACATATCGCTGTGATGCTGCTGCGACTTTCGGCTCGGAGCTTGATTTGGGTGTGGCATCACCCATAACTACATCTCCGTCCACGTCGAGATCTTCACCCTCGTCCTCTTCATCATTCGACGACAGGTCAATGTCGGCAATTCCCTCATCGAAATCACCATCGGCCTTCTCATCTTTTCCTCGCTGCAGAATCTGTACAGCATTCACGGCGCGAAAGCTTCCTGTCGACATCTTCGCCTTGTCCTTCGCACTGAGAGCTTTCTCGAATATTTTGACGAATCGATCCTTGCGGTAAGTAGGTGATATGCCACCACAATTTGCGCAGGTTTTGCTAGCTGTAATATTTTTAAGGAAAGCTTTGACAACAACCCGTCGTGCCTCAGCTACACCCTCGTTTTTCTCACGCTGCCATTCCCATGCAGACTCCTTGGCTGCCTTGATAGTCTTCTTCACAAAGGCATTTCTTCGCCGAATGACACTATCCACAGCTGATTCCACGTCCTCTTCACTATTGCTGTCCGCTGCATCTTGGCCCTGTTGCGAGACTTCGATATTTTCAACTTCTTCAGCTGCGCGCAGTAACCCATGTTGTATTAATCGAAGTTTGCAAAGAAAGCGGTTGATTTCTTTCCGTGACATCCTGAAAAGGTGGCAATAGGTACATTTTGCTCGGAGGAGTCTAAGAAGTTGAATCATGAATATTGGGTGATATACAGGAGCTGGGAGGTCGATATGGCCTACATGGCCTGGGCAAGCGGGGGATTTCAAGTTACATGTGGTGCAGCTATGCAGAAGTTAGCGATCAACCCTTTAAGCTTGCAATGCCAAACTATCACCCACATGTTGTCTCCCCACGCGCCGAGAGAGGGATCGTACAAGCCCCCAGGGATGGGATGTAGAAGAGTGTCGAATGTAAGAGGATTTTCTATCTTCTTGACCGAGAGGTCTTTGATCTCTGTGGCGGTAAGAAAGCCAAAGTCGACGCTGCCGATGGCAGATGGAACTGGCTGAGAGATGTTCATCGTGATCGTGATCTTGAGGTTGACCAGGACTCAGCTCGAGAGCAAGACCATGAATAGATCAACAGCGCCCTGAGTTGACAACTTGATGGGGCATAAAATTTATTTTGTTATCGCTGAGTCATGTGCCGATAAGGATAGTCGCATCGGTGCCTTCCACGAGCACGAGCACGAGCACTTGCGCCAGGAACGAAGACAACTGACTCTACATCACAAATCACATCACATTCGCACGGAACGCAAATATCCACCTGCTCAACCCCCCTCTACCTCTATCCTCCGCTTCCAGCAGATGCCCCTTTTCCACCATGGACCGCGGTAAGGCGTCGCCCATTCTAGCCCCTCGCCATGACTCTTCAAGTCGCGTCGACAAGCCTCAGTCGGCAGCAGAGAAACTCGCATCTTTGAAGGCCAGGGTTGCCGCAGCTGTAGGGAGCAGCAAGGCGAAGAGCACTACCGGCCTGAACACCCCGCAACATCCTATTCTGGCGAGAGGAGGTCTGAATGTCGACCTCCACCCCGCCCTCCAGGACCTGGGCCAGTTCAAGCCGTCCAAGACCGTTGCCCCGAAGTTCGCAACCAGCATTGGCAATGCACGCCCCCAGCCAGAGAAGCCTGCTCCGAAGAGCAAGAAGCAGCTTGATCTTTCCGGCCCTTCATCGGAGGAAACGCGCAACAACCCATATTTTGACATGAGCTTGGGCGGACAGACGGCAACGTTAAAAAGCAGGCACTCAAGGCAGTTGGTCTTCAACCAGAAGGGCAAATATGTACAACAAGCGAATGCTCTGCGAAGACAGGCGGCCCTCGAGGCTATGAAGAAGCGGATTGCAGAGTCATCACGGAAGATTGGCATAGACGAAGATCTAGACACGGAAAAGAACTTTCTAATCGAATCTCCACCCGATATCGAATGGTGGGACGAAGGCTTAGTCGAAACGAAGAACTATGACAGTATTGATGACCCCAAGAATCTCAAAATTGATACTCCCGACTCCATCATCACCGAATACATACAGCATCCTGTTCTCCTAGAACCCCCCCAGGAAAAGAACATGCCTGCTCCTAAGCCTATGTTTTTGACCGCAAAGGAACAGGCTAAATTACGACGACAACGAAGAATGGCAGAGTTGAAGGAACAGCAGGCCAAAATTCGTCTGGGTCTCGAACCAGCCCCTCCCCCGAAAGTCAAGAAGGGCAATCTCATGCGAGTCTTGGGTGAAGAAGCTGTGAAGGATCCAACCGCAGTCGAAGCACGCGTGAACAGGGAGATTGCAGCTCGACATCAGACACATGTGGAAATGAACGAGGAAAGGAAGCTGACAAAGGAGCAACGACACGAGAAGCTTGCGTTGAACCAGGAGAAGGATGCTGCAAAGGGCATTCGTCTGATGGTATTCAAGATCGATAATCTTTCAAATGGTAGTCATCGATTCAAAATTGCTAAGAATGCCGAGCAAATGGCTCTAACGGGGATTTGCATTATGCACCCCCGGTTCAATTTGGTTATTGTGGAGGGCGGTGAGCACAGTATACGCTTTTACCGCAAGCTGATGCTCCAGCGTATCGACTGGACGGAGAATTCTCCAACCCGAATTAAGGAAGGCACAAAAGCGGAAGCGTTACAGGATTGGTTAAAGGCAGAGGATGAAAAGGGAGAGCTGAAGGACATGACTCTCAATAAGTGCGTGTTGGTGTTTGAAGGAGAGGAAAAAGCTAGAGCGTTTAGAAATTGGAGCAGCAAGGTCTGCGAGACGGATAGTGCCGCCAGAGAAAAGCTGCAGAGGGCAAAAATGGAGAATTTCTGGGCATTAGCTAAGAGTATGAAGTAGCCGACTCTGTTATTTGACATCCAGCAGCACGCAGCTTTAGGCTACGTCTAATTATGAAACTCATGACTCTCCCGGGCGAATTTATTCTTGAGATGTTACAATTTGGTTATCTTTACAATCTCGGAAGACCCAGTCAGTCCCATCTTTCCCATTTTAATTGCCGTCCAGCTCCATCATCGAAGCCGCCATTTCATCATCGTCAAATCCATACTCGTCATCATTCATTACGGCAGTTTCGTTGCCATTTCTGGGGCCATCCATCAGAGCATCTTCATCATCCCCCCCGTTCTCCTGGGCCCTCTTCAAAGCCTCAATACTCTCTAGTTCTTGTCTTTCCTTGAAATTCTCTAGATCCGCAAGACTCCAGGTACTGATTCCCTCCTGGTCGCTTGATTTAAACGGTTGAGCCATACCCCTCAAAAATTTCTTTGCAGACCCTACCGCCATATCCGTGCTCAAATTGATCTCGCTATCGAGAATCGCTTGGTTGATCCATTTGGGGAGCTGGTTTCTCTTCTTTAGAAATCGCCTATCTGCTAACACCATGATACCGTAATCGTCTTTCCCTCTCAAGACACGACCTAAACATTGAGCTGCATGTCTCATTGCATCGAAGGATAGGAAATCGTTCTCCCTAATTCGGTAAGTCTCTCTTAGGAATTCCAAGCGGGCTTTCAGGATCCTCGACTCGGTATATTGGAATGGAACACCTATGCAAAGCACAGTACGCCCATACTGGTGATCGAAGTCGATCCCTTCGCTGACTTTCCCTCTCGCTACGCAGAGCAAGATTGCGCCACGACCATTGCAGCATGCTGTGCGATAAGTCTCGAGAGCCAGCGATGTTTCTTGGGCATCGGGAGTTTCGACGAGAATTAACTTGTATTTCCACACTTCGTCCAAGATATCCATGGCCTGCCACATGCTAATGATAGACTCCATGTACAAATAAGATGGGAAGAACACTACCATGCCATCTGGTGTTAGTTTTGAGAATTCGGTGAGAAGATTGCCGTAATTGCGAACTACCGAGGGTTCATTTCTGACCTGAAAGCCAGACGAGATCGCAACTTGGTCTGAACCTCGAGTCACGATCATTGGCAAGAATGAACGGCGAGCCAATGTCATGCTGTATGATTCTTGAACAACCGTTGTAAATCCCAACATCTTGGGATACATCTCTAGGGGAGAGATCGTCCCGGAGGTGATGATAACTGAGCTAAACCGGTCAAAAACGGGTTTGATGGCTATGGCGGCATCAAGACAAGTGAAGTGGAGAACAGGGTTCGGAACTTCCGCGCTATCTGATTCGTATGGTTCGAGAATAAGTAGGAAGCCTTTCTCATACGTCGCTACTAGAGTCGCAAACGTGGCAACCTCTTGTAGGGGTTGGTAGTCCTCGATGTTGGTCAACTCCAGCGTTCGGACCAAGGAAGTTAATCGTTCAGCGCAAAATCGCAAAGGCTTCTTCTCTATGAACGTGTACTCTTTGAGATGTGCAAGAAATGAAGGAGGCGTCTCTGAGATGACTTGACGGACTTTCATCCTAGTCTGGTGCCTTGTTAGTCCTACATATATACAATGGGAGCTTCAAAGTACCTTCAAATACTCAACGAATCGTTTCAAGAATGCAACAAAGTGTTCAGCTCTTCGGATATTACCAGGAACAGCTTCCTTGAGGAGATCATCAGGAAGTGCTACATAGCGGTTAACGATTTGGGGCCACAAGGAATGGGTAGTTCTGACCTGGATTTGACATGAAAGCATCCTCCTCTCGGGCTTCATCGGCATCCCTTAATCCCTCCACAAGCTTTGCGTATTCGTTCTTGAGTTTATCGGCGTCGCTGTTTTTCATCTCCAATATCCTATTCTCCAGATTCTGCGCTCCTCGAGTTGCCTTACGAAGCGAATCTTCTGTGATGTCTGTGCTCAAAGATTCTATGCACACATTGTCTATGTTATGTGCTTCATCAAAGACAACTATGCAGTCCTTCGAGAGTTCTTTCGAAACCCGCTCAGCAATTTTGGGGTCGAGAAGGTAATGATATGAGTAAATAATAACGTTGCAGAAGGACATCTTTTCAAAAGTTAACCTATGCCCTCGAAAATTGAAAGTACTGACCATGCGCCTAGATGTGAAGTATGGGCACTGTTTTTGCTCTTCTCCGTACCTCATAATTCCATCCAAAGTCCACACTCCGTTCGGAATAAGGTTATGGGGCTCCAGGAGGTCGAGGTTCTGTGTGCATTAGCGTAGGCAAATGCAGCTTGTCGGAGCAACTATTACATCGTGGTAGATGCACACAGGCACATCTTCACCCCTTTCTTTCTTCTCCTTCACAAAACCAGCTGTCAAGCTTCGGCATCTGGCATCAACGACCGCACCGCTTTTTTCTCGCTTCACCGAGGGATGGAGACAAAGATTCTTTCGACTCGTCAGACCGAGCCCTCGAAAATCCTCTTTATGCCCTAGCTGAGATTCCCTATACTTCATGAGTGCTTTGAGCTCTGCCAAGGCCTTTTCGATCTCCGACATAGTACCTATAAAAGGTCAGAAGGGCAATAGAGGACAGGATACTGGAATGGTACTCACGCGAGCAATATATCAATTTGCGGTGTTCTGGATAGAATTGCTGATATGCCACGATCAAAGACAAGAGGGATACGGTCTTCCCGGTTCCAGAAGGCATCTCCAACACACAATGTCCTCCTGCATCGAGCGTCCCTATGGTGACTGTGAGCGCATGCTTCAAGCGGGGTGCTCTGAAACTCACTCTTGAGGTCGCACATGTAGCTTTGTTTCCAAGTGATGTGAGTATCATGTTAAACACGGGTGGGGCTAATGTGCAACCTACGCATATTGCTCTGTGATAGACGGTGGTTAGTATTTGACTTGGTTGAGTCTGCAGATGCCTAGTTTAAGCATACCTGGATATATCCTTGGGTAAGGAAATAGGACGGGCAAATCGCTGCAGACAATATCAGCTTCGTTCCTAGCTTGAGCATCGCGGGAAATGTATACCCGATGTTGAAAAGCATCTTGATGGGCGACCTCGTAGGATTAAGGACTGACGTTGGCTTGCTTGACTCCTGTAGACCTCCAAGGCTGTCGTACTTTTTGGGTGGAGGTCAGAGGTGGCGCCATGCAAGGCTGCGCGCTAAAAGTGCCGACAAGGCTGGAACCTGCCACTCCTATTAGGTAAATTGAATTATTAGTTCCTGAAACTAATAATTCACCGATCTGGGGTGAGGAAATTGAACCTGTCAATTTTGATGGCCCACAGAGAGAAATAACAAAATTGTGTCGAGATTTCAGATTGGCGATTCGCCAGGTGTTTTGATATAACCTGTAATTATGCACATATCGTTTCTCCTAACAATCAACAAATCTACATCCTTTCCAGCGACAGCTTTGACTTTCACGTGCTATCTTATTATCATGGACAGCTTTTCTGTTTTATTTTGTTTTAGATACAGGTGCTATAGTTTCATTCAGGGTACTCGCATCATGTTTTGAGTCAAGAATGTGTCGGCATCCAAATAGGAGTAGCTTCTCGAGGGTAAAAGTCCCAGCTTTTGATTCGTTTGAATGCGGGACCAGATGCATCTTATAGTATGCGACTATATACGAGGCGATTCCATATCCAAGTCCCGTCTGAATGGAGAAATATTTCGACACCTTCCGTATCATCTCCCGCCCGAGATCCGTCGCCTAACCCCCCTAAGTCTGTCGATCCAAGAAGAATTGACCCAGATGGCATTTACAAGCATACCCAGCCCGCTAAACCCAAAGCTACTACAGGTAGGTGGTGTAGGAATAATGGCAGCAGAGAAGATATGCACTTCATGCACCTGGCTATCCCGAGCCAATTCCCATCCAGTAATAAAAGAACAAGAACTCCCGCTTCATATAAATTGCCCTAAACGAATGTAGTACAGAAACGTCATAACCTCGTAAATCGTAATGCTCTCCTAAGGAGACAACATGCAAGATTGCGGCGCAAGTCATCTTGCGTAAGGTTTGTTCATAGCTGCAACCTCACGAGCTATATCTGCCCACTCAAGCTCTCGCTTGAAATGACCCTCGCCATGCTGGCCTTCTCGAAGCTTTTCTTCCCATTTTAAGAGCTCGTAAGAGAACCTTAGATGAGGCTGGATAATGACGTTCAACCGCCGAGCGCGAACAAAGCAGTATGCTCGAGGGAATGAGAGATTCATCGATCTCATGACCTCGGCAATGCAGATCGTTGCAGATCGTGACACACCAACTCGACAGTGGACTAACGTTGCGGTTTTGTTAACCTTCCCACGATCTGTTCATCATTGTTAGGGAAATCAAGCGGACTAACAAACCACCCTGAAGGAAGGACGTACCAATGAACTCTAAGCACCGCTCGAACTCATCTGTAAGAGGATCAACGCCATTATCCTGCACTCTCTGAACAACCATCACGTTATCCTTGCCCCATTCTTCTAAGTCGCCGTCCTTCCACGTAGCTGTCTCGCCAACACTCAGTATTTGCCTGATACCCATGTTTCTCAACAGATCGGGATTGTTGGCATGCGTTAAGTTACCGAGATACATATAATCCGTCACTCGAGACGGTAGAGATCCATCCATAAGTTTTATCCACTCGGGCTCCTCCTTGGCGAGCTCTGTAATCTCCGAGAGAGACTTGTGTACGTGTACTGGCGATTCCGAGAGTAAACGGGGTGCGATAGAGGCCAGAAGGGCTACATCAGATGGATAAGCAAAAAAATTGCGGCGTTTGGAAATGTGAAGATCGAGCCAGGCCGTAGGGACAGGCAAACCAGTCGCGTAAGTGAAATATGCAAGACCAAGGAGAGTAGACTCCGTATAACCATCCGTACAATGAATCAAGATCTTCTTCTCTCGACTCTTGGCAGTTTCAGTCAATGAAAATGGCATGGGAGAGTCGCCCTCCGCGTCAGCACATTGATTGTCGGCAACACGAGGCACAATTCCGTGAGCCAGGTTGTAAAGCCACTTGCAGGTTTCCATGATTCCATCCGCTTCAGCTTGGGACCATGATGGTGGCATAATACTGCCGGACGATGGAAATTCAAGATACAATGGATGCGCTTCCACCTCCGTGCTTTCAGCAATTGCCTGCAAAGCAGCGGGATTCAAACGCCCAAGATCACTGCATTCAATGAGGATATCGAACTGCTCATTACTCTCAAGTAATGATTGGTCTATCGCAGGATCTGGTGTTGGACCAAGCCACACGTTGTGATGGATCTCAGATGCCTTCGTCATTGTGCACATCTCAAGCCTTTCTTGGTGGAAGAAGTCCATAACTTTGCCAGTCATCTGGCCACGTGAATCCGTTGCTACCAGATCGGCATGCCTCTCTTCAAATTCACTGAACTGGCTTGTGCATATGAAGGTGTTGTAATAAGGCAAGTCTTGACCTTTCTCCTCATGAGCAGTTCTCCATGCCTGCTGAGCAGCGGCAACATCCTGGGCAAGTCGCTGTGTCTCGAGCACATCTTCTCCATAAACTATGATATCTGAGACCATTGCCGATTTTGCAGCTTGGATTTGAAAGTTGCGAACAGAGAACCCCTCCTTAGGGTCAACTTCTCGAAACACGGCTCCCGTTGACGCTTGAAGGAGAAATTCCTCTGGAGAAATTGCACCTTTTAGCCTTGCATAATTCAAATCCCCGCCTGCCTTGACAATTGTGATGCCCCGCAAACATTTTGGTGTTTTGCGTAAATTCCGCCGCCGTGCTATGAAAAAGGCTTGCTGAATATGGTTGCAAGGATGGAGGCCATGAAACCAGGGAAAGACTAGGGACGGGTCTGGGAGAGGTTGTTGAGCGATGTGATCCAGTGCAGTGGCCACTCCATCGGCATCAATCTCGTAGACAATGTGAGAGCGTAGAGAGCGTGGTGTGTAGCGTTCGGGGGGGAACAGTGCAGAGTGTTGTAAGGTTGCTTCTTTCGAGGGAGGACTGTTGGGCGGGGTGTCAGGCTTCTGACTGGGAAAGGGGCCCGGAGGGCATGTGGGAAGATGTTTGTTCGGTACGGGTATGGGGCAAGCCGTAGAGGTATTGATGTTATCGAGCGAGAGAGTAGGTGTGAGAGGATGCGGAGAAGCAGATCGCGTGTGCATTGTAGGTCGGGGTAAAACGATAGTCGACATGTTTTGATCAGCAAGAGCAAGCTCTCCTCCAGTGGCTTTCAGCAGAACATGTAGGAGCTTTCGACGAGACTGATTGTAGACAGTAACCCAATTTTCTGGGCCACAATGTATGTATGTGAGAGAAGGTTGTCGTAAAAGATAAGGATGAGAGCCAGTGTCGAGCTGCGTGCCTCAGATTGCGAATGGAACGCCTTAATCCTCGTACCCTTACAGTAATTGCGATAACGCTCGAGGACCCTGGAATCACCAAATGTCCCAGGCACAACACTCGTATCCTAAACGTATTTCGAGGGTAGAGATGAGGACCACGGAGAGACAGTGAGGATGAAGTTTGTCCTCTCTGCCACACGAAGTAAAAACATCGAGAATCGAGCTGCGTGCGGTTCTTTGGTTCAATTCTCCCCTCCCTTCTGATCTGAGCGGCCAGGGCCTCTGATAAAGCGCTCCACAGGAAGGAATATGACTGGACGTGACGCTGACGGCACATCCATCCATACTGCGTCTCTCCACTGGAAGCTCTGACATTTGCAGGGTTCAGCATGGGCTCTGCAGCATGCAGCACAAGGCGTCCCGGCGCTCGACCACTAGGAAAGCGTGGTGGCGGGTCTCCAAAACATCACCCAGACTCCCAGAGTCTGTTCGCCGCGGACGTTGAAGATCTCCTGGAACTAGCCACCAAGGAATGAGCACAGGAATGAGGAACGCAATTAAGACTGATTACACCATGACGCAGAGCAGCGTACAACTGTGTACGGTACTACTACTGTACTGTATATGTAATGTAGACAGAGTAAAGGATGCCAGCGACCTGCCCTGCCATGCCATGCCACTTGGTGTTTCTGCGGATCCTGGCGGGGTCGCAGTCGCAGGCGGGAGACTTAAGCCAGAACAACACTCCCAGCCCCACATAGGGCCACATTACCACTACCTGTACCCGGAGGACTATTGCAACGAAACTTTATTATTGTAGTGTGTCGTTGGCGTCTGTACTATAACTCCCCGCGCTGATCTAAGAAATCTAGGCCCAGTTTCAGCATCTATCGTGTACTTGTGCCTCTTGACATCGAGTCTCGACACGGCGTTCTCGAGCTTCCATCGCAATTACAGTGCAGTGTGCCACTGCATAGCAGGATCTTGGGTTGCACAGTCGACAGATTATTCAATTTCTCGGAATGGCAAAAGAGGCATTCTTAGGCATCGCCAAAGGTGTGTCAATTTCGTCATGATGACTTGGCATTGTTTGTTGTCAAAAGAGTGTTCTATACCGAAAAATACAACTACCAGAGCTAGCTAGCACAATTGCAACCGTTTCCATAAGGTTGCACTGTTGAGAGCCTTCAAGCAGCAATCTTGACATCCAGGCGCTGAAATCCACCCTTGTGTGCGACTTCCTTTTGCAGAACAACCATTCGCTTTTCTGAAAGCCGTTAGAAGGTGCGGGAGTCTTGCAATGAGGGGAAGAATTGCACGTACGGTCCCCAGTGGGATCGACGGACTCGGAGTCCAGTTCCCAATCAAGAAAGAAGTTCGTATAGTTGGGCTCGAAATTCTCGTCCAAAACCTCGAGGGTTTTCCGTATTTGGTCACCGTTTCCCAGTCCCTCTTCACATTCTTCAAATCCTTAGACAAGTACGCAAACGACCGTTCAAATATTTTTCTGTTGACGACAGACGCCATATCCGGTTTCATATCAATATACGTCTTGTATGCTTCGGTTGGGCTTGCAAGCGTATAGTCCGTAGCACGCTTAACAGCCTTCATGAATGAGCGAATTTTCTGAGGCTTTTCGGCAATGAAAGAGTCGTTGGCTACAGGAATGAATGCACTATTAGCTATAGCTTTAACGGCACATGGTGCAGGATACCTACCAATCTATAGGCTCGAACAAAAGCAGCAGCAACCGAGCTCAGCCAACTCGTCGATACGGAGCATTTAAACGTCGCTGCGCGCGCGTGACTGCCCTGCTAGCCATTCCTGGAGCTTTACCATCTGCACGTTCTCTAGTCCAATACCAGCATGGACTGATCCTTCAATGATGGCTTTTGAGACGTTCGTGCCACAACGCACAGCCTCATAGTCGGTAGGTTTCATTCCATAGTACTTGGCCAATTCATCCTGCTTCTGTTAGTCCTGGGCCCGAAGTGACAAATCGCAATTTGCAGTTACCAATCTGAATCTGAGTAGTTCAAAACAGTAAGCAGAGGTTTCAAAAATCTTTATGTGGTGAACGTGTTGTTTCATACCTTGCCAAATTCACCCACGTATCCGATTCTCTTTCCCTTCAAACTGCGGAAGTCGGTCGTGATACCACTGTCTTTGAGGTACACGACGCCTGTAAAGGACTCATCCAGAAGTGATCCAACCGAAGTGACCGGAAAGCCACGAGCTTTGGCGGCGAGGGTATGAATCATAGCTCTGAAGCCCATATCCACTTTTACTTCCTATAATCTCCGTGACATCTTTTTGAAAGTCAGTGTATTGAGAGGGGCAAGGACCTGGCCCTCGCGAGAGGCATACCACTAGGATCGTTCGGTTCAAGCAAGGCCACTTTGATACCTTCATCGGCAAAGTAGCCCATCTTCTGGGCGATGAAGACCGGGCGTGGCGCGCCTGCAATCCAGTAATGAAATTAGTCTTGATTTATTCTATCCAATTATCCTGTCAAGTTGTGGTGAAGAAGCCTACCAGTTCATTAAGAAAGTAATCTTATCAGACATGATGACTTCTCAATCGGGTACTATATAGGATTAGCGATGTAGCATGTTCGAAGGAGTGGGGAAAGAAAGCATGTCCTTGCGCAAGCATTGTCTTGATCACGTTAAAAACGGTATAATCTCAGACCCAAACCCGACAACATCTCAACTCGTCCAACAAACTGTCGAGGAAGTTGCGGCTGCAAGACCGAGATGCTGTCGAATGAGGAACACCCGTCATGCTGTATCATAAGAACCTGATCCAAAGCAACGGCGCAAAAGTCCACACTTCTCATGCTGCCTAGACATACTGCTTGGAGGAATCTCTATGGTTGAAAAGCGAATAGGTGGAATTGAAATTCGGGTCAAAACAAATCGGAAGATCAATTGCCATGGCAGGAGGGGTCGTTTTTATACCCCTCCCCGGATGCAGCCGGAAGCTATGAACCCTTTCTCGCCCCCGCATTATCATAGGCGAAGCTGCAAGACACCCGTTGAGGCCTTTTCTGCGAATGGCGGGCTTGTTCTGCAGCATGTTGTTGTACCATGACTACTCTGTAAATGCGACCGGCTCATGAGCGACGTGGGGTGGAGGGACACCAGGGGCACAAAGCTACGAGGCTTCTGGTGGACAAAAACAGCGGCACTAATTCTGAATGTGCCACTCCGAGTGAGACATTCAAAATGGGCAATGATTAGTGCCGCTCTCTCTGTCCACCGCAAGAGAGGGCGCCGATGGATGACCCCCTTCTCTGATGACAGGGCCTCTTTCGAGCTCATTGTTCAAGTGAAATCTCAGCGTAAGTGCCTGCCGTAGCTAAACGGCATTTCATCCTTTGTTTAGAGTTCTCCAATAAATAATCCCATAGCGCCAAACCAACACATACGAGAAGAGGCGTGTCTGGAACTATAGTGGCTATTGATTGATGTTACACTCATATTCCAAGAAGACTGAGACACTGTGGGGGTCTTGTGTTCCAACCTTACGGTAGCTCCCGCAGTTGACATTCCATCAATACTCCCATATATCGGATATTGCAATCCTAAGCAGATGTAAATGCATCGGGCTTGTTGCCTCTGCTTCTATGATGCTAGACAATCTCATTCGAATGCATCGAGAGCTCACGGGCGTTGACGCTGGTGTCTCAGGCGCCTTTTCAGCCGGTCAAACCCTTTCCCTGCCCAACTTTCCCCTGGCCCATCCCGGCCGAGCCTTTCTATTTCCTTGCTGGCCTCCTCTAGGCCCTTCTTTCTGAACCCGCCAGGTAGTAAGCACCATAATGTAAGGATGACAACAAGTGCTGCAAGAACGATGGGCTGCAAGACCTGGACACCCTTGGCTTGTGCTATTGCACCGACCGCAAATGGGAAGATCGCTGCACCCCCACCCCCCTGTAAAGCAAGGCAGTTAGCAGTGAACAATAAGAAATGTCAAACTTTACAGTGATTCCTGAATCAAATAATGTCCTAGTGGGGTAATCTAGAGCAGGCACACGTACGAAAGCAGCAGCAAATCCTATCGCACTGTTGTCCAACATGTTAGCATTGACACTGTCATACACCATGGCGTAAAGTTTGATGCCCTGGAACAAAGCCTGTAGTGATGAGAGATAGGAAGGATGAGCGAACCTAACGTGTAGCCTTTTTGGTAGGACTTTCGTGGCAACTGTATCTGTTAGAAATGAATCCGGAGCCGTACAGGCGGCAGGTCTCGCGAATAACTTCGTGTCTTGAAAAGTAGGAAATATCAAAGAATACGAACCAATAACTGCGGCTGGAAAGAGTGGTCCGAGGAAAAACCCCTGCAGAAACATTAGTATTGATTATGGACGAAAACCCATGAGCTTGTTTGGTGTCTTGAGACAAGTTTACTTACCAAAAAGCCCGCAAAAACCGCGGAAGCAACAAAATTTGGAATAAGCCAGAAACATAGCTCTAGAGCCCCACAGATCAGGAGATAGGCTGCAATTGCAAGTTTCTCTCCGACTTTAGCGGTTATGAATCCTAGAATGATTCGGCCAAATGTTATACCAAGCCAGAACCCTGTCGCGACTAGACCCTGTGAAATCAAAGTTAAAACTGTTTCCTAGAGGTATTTTGAAAGTCAAGTAGGCTCGAGACCAATCTGTTTTTTGGAAACGAGCCAAAATTACGTACAGATGGGAATGGATCACCGTCTCTGATTTTGAGCATCTGGTAATGATTGTCAGTATATTTCAGCAATTTAGAAAAGCAGAGTCAAATTAGGTCGTTCAGACCAATGAAACATATGAAGGGCGTCCATACGAATGTAACGATCCAACCACCTAGAGCAACTTCTACACCGACACTGTGGGGAAAAGGGTCGTTAGTAAATATTAAAAGCCACAAGTGACATAGATACTTGGAAGAAAGAAAAAGTAGTTTGCAAAGTTGCAGGTATCAGACGTAAACCTGGATCTCCCGAGTAGCAGCAAATACTCACTAGCACAGCAAAAAAAATGCACATATCCAGGTGATGTGATTCGTTAGTGCTTCTTTGGTTGTCGATTGCGCGCCTGGCGAATAAGTTTGAGGGTTTGCGGCTCTGTGTATTGCTCCGGTGGCTTTTAAGAACGATAGCGCACACACTAAGAGCTCAATGACAGCAAGGCCAGCCTAGACTGGGTTATCCTCCGGTACATATAGCCCCAACCCGGAGTGGGAGCAGGACTAACTTCGTTTCACGAGAGGGGGGATTTTTTTAGCTTACCATTATGTAATAAAATGTGTACCAAGGAAGATTTGCCTTGGTGATCATTGCCGTAGCAATTAGAGGAGCTATAGTTCCTCCGAGCCCATATGCCCCGTGCAGAATGCCGAGCAATTCATTGGCATTTTCCATGTTTCCAATCCACTGCGGGTTTTCCGAGTCAGCATTGCTTGATCAAGCAGTATTATGAGATATAAGAGTTTAAAGATCTATTTGAATGTTTCGAGGGATTCGAGACACTCAAATAAGGTTTTGTTACTCGCAAAACGTGCGAATAAGGGGGGTAAAGATGTCCTGGGAGCATACTGCGTTCCATCCTCCATCCTCTAATCCATTTCCGAAGCCCTAACTCATGTTGCTTAACTGCAAACCTCCCAGAATATGTCAAGAGATTTAGAACGTACTGACAACATGAAGATAATCGGGAGAACGGGGTAAGGTGGATGAACGCAGGCCACCTAGGTTTCATTAGCTCAGGATTAAAACGACGGATGATTCTGGACGGACCACGTATGTTATCAGTTTGCAAGTTGGAGCAATAATTGAAACACCTAGCTGGCCCCATTTCATGTGGATTTTGTTATTTAGAATCGCCGCAAACGTGTAGCCAACAAAAGGTGCTAAGAAAACAAGAGAAATGACCGTGTAGTTCACATCATAAAATGTCTCGAGATACGGAATGAGTGCGCCGTAAGCAGCATCATTTAATCCCATTATCACAAAACTATAGAGTGTTGCCTGGGCATTAAAGTTGTGAAGTCAGCTTCAGTCTCAAGAACAACCAAGTGTCCAAAAACGTGACGGTGTGGGATGCCGCAGGACCGGCATTTCAAGCACGACACCAAATTTTTCTTGACTAGAGACTACATACCAAATAACGATATACGTTGATTCTGGGTGTGTTCCATTGCTCTAGACATTTAATATTTTGCCCCTCATCCAGCTTCTCGTCCACAGTTTCGGCAGTCTGGGCTGATGGATCGGCAAGCGATGTGATGCTGTTTTGTGCTGTTTCTTCATCAACGACATGATCTGACTGGGATCGTTTTTCCATGATGAGACGTAATATCCTTGAATACTTGAAGTTAGCATGTAGCTCAAGGAATTTTCCAGAGGTTTCTGAATTTTGCTTCCGGGTTGCTGCTGTACCCTTAGAAACTAAAGCTGGCCGATTTGTACTGCTGTTGTATTGCAGGCGTGTTTCAATTCGTATTCGATCGATCTATAAATCTGGTGAATTTAAATTTGAACGGTGGGGTTGTGCAAAAATGGGGGATCTTCTATTGACTACCCTAAACTTTAAAGCCGATGCGCTATTGTGGAGTCGATATGTTTCTCCGCCTGCTCACCGAACGAGACCCAAAATTCCTTGCCGGAGTTTCGCCATGACCGGGCCGCCTTCCGATATGTACCAGTCCGCCCAAACAGCTCTGTGAGAAAGGTTAGTAAGTTTAGACCCTTCTATAATCACAAAAGCCGCGGGCAACAATGCGTACGAAGACGTCAGAACCCTGCCGTATGCCACTAGCACTTAACTTATAAATCGAAGGGTCGGAGAAGGCGCTATATTCTTACCCATCACAGTGGGCTGGCTCACTCCATTTATTGTATGGTGGGCAAGAAAAGACTGATTCTGATCATTGGCTATACAGACAAGTCAGATATTGAGAGACTTATCCTGAAATTCCGCCACTAGTCTCTGCAAATAAAAACTCTGCGCATTGCTCGGTAATTTCTCGAAAGTCTTTACGACTTTTGCGATATCCTGCCTCCCTTTCTCGTATGCTTGCAGGTCCCGATTGCCGTATACATCCTTACCAACGGCATATCCGCACTCTAAATCGCGGAAGAAGACATTAACTGCGATGCTTATCCCAGACGTCGGGGAGGCAGTGTGAGGCCACAAGGATGGCAGAAAGAGTATATCACCTGGCAGGAGGATCGCCTCATGAGGATGGGTAAGAGACATGCTGAGATCTTTTAGATTGTCAAACACGTTAATACTTGAGCTCGATGCTCCAGAGTCACTGGTAACCGATCAGCTTCATGATTTCTTCGAAGAGTAAGAGCCGAGAGCAATGCTCTTGGGCATAAAAGGGGGCGACAATCCTAGCAAGCCAGGCCCAGTAGAACATTCAAAATCCATTCCGCAAGGATCTGTGTCGCCTTTTGTGTCCAGTACGAGACAGTCCAGGAGGCCCAATGCTGCAAGGATGGAGATAAAGAAAGGGGTAAAATACAAGCCAAGATGTAGTACATCACTTGGGGGGAAGATGATAACTCTTTTCTCTCCCCGAATCTGACAGAGTACATTGGACATGACCTAAGGCATAGTTAGCAGGTCTTGTCTAGGAATTAGAAGGCATGAGAGTACATCGTAGTGCAACCTGAGGATTTTTAGACGTTAGCAATTGCTCTTCTGTGATATGTTCTGGGGAGAGAGAGATCAAAATATCACGAGATGGTAGGTGCCATCATGTAGGGCACTATAACGCTTGAGCTGCTCAGAGCACGCTTTGGGACGGCAAGTAAAGAGGTCCGCATATCTTACCACCTAGAGGGAGGGGAGTCAGCACTTTCTTCTCGAAGAATGTCTTAGGAATAATGGAAAGAATGTTTCTTCTTTAGGGCAAAGTTCAGGAATAATTGAGATGGAGCATGTGAAACTGGGTCAGAGAGGGTAGCTCAAGTCCAAAGGAACCAGAATCACCTACATAGTGACAGGCCCAGAAATTCGGAGTGGTGAGCTGTGCGAGTTGCTTGAGACGTACTCCAATTCCCGTGGCAAGTAAAAATCTTCTGAGAGTGTGGGGTAGTCGTGTTTTATATCAGATGGAACCTCGGTAGGATTTTGTGCCGACAAGGAGCGTAGATAAAGCTTCTCATGCCCGACGATTGACTCCATAAATTTACCAAACGGCCTAGTAACATACTTGAAGTTCTTTCTAGCGAAATCCACTAGGAAAGGTCAGCAATTGCCTCTTCAAAATTATCTCAGGCGTGAAATGAGAAATACGTCATCTTTCGGGTTCGTACAAGTACCGGAAGAGGCGAAGTACGTGAGACAAAGCCTGGCAGGAAAAGGGAGCAAAGCCAAAGGGTCTAATATCACTTACTGTGTGATAATTCAGACTGATGAACAATGACCTGAACCTATCAGCTTGTGGTTTCGGAGTACGCATAGAGCAAGCTTACCTCACGCTCTGGGCCAACCTCTTTCAGCAGATAGTCGTTAGTCCACTTTTGTTGGCATGGTCCAATATCCATGCCCTCGAGGATAACGGGAACTGCCGCCTCGAGAATACGAGAAAAATCTGCGGCAGACGTGACCCTCACACGCGGGACGGTAGTCATTTTACACGGGTTGCTGCTTTCTACTGCGGAATCATTCGCTTTCATCATCCGTGGCACCGGCGCAATCGTCTGGACGAAAGTGAAGATACCTGAGGGGGCATCCGACTTCGATATTGGCATAAGTGTGTAGCAGCCTAGATTCCAAAACGTTCCAAACGAGAAACACACAGCCGAGCCGCCTGCGATAAGCAGGTTTTCATTCAAAGATACTACTGTAGTGCCAATGAGTAACGGTGTCGGACTGTCGCTATCTGGAGACGATCGTGATATCGTGTGAAAATGACCTTGCATATCGATAGCGCATATTTCTTGGGATACGCTCAACATTGTATCCTTGACAATGCCGCCGAGGACATAAGCCTTGTTCCTGTGCTTGACTACATTTGCACCGAATCGAGTGACGCACTGCCTCTCCTCCTTGCTATGTAAAAACATCGATGAGCACCGAAAGTGCAGATTCGGTGGATGGGCATTTCGATCCAATTCCCAATCCCATAGACCTTGCTCGAGAATAGCATCTGCAGACAACCCGCCAGCGACAATGCCTCGTGTTGGTATAGATGCATCCGATGTGACGCCTGTATCAAACATGACGAGAGTTGCGCCATATGTACGTGGTGGGACTATAAGCAAATTAATATGGGATTCTAATACAAGCTTTTGCCTGTCGGGGGGCCAAACTCCCGAAGAAGAACCCCCAGAGCCTGGTTCCTAGACAATGATAGAAACAAGGGGATAGTTTGATATACCGTCACCGTTAACACAACATTTGACCCAGCCATGTTTTCGACTCCAGACGAGCCAATCCAAAGAAATCTCACGGGTGTTAATCCTCCCGGTTGATACCAAAACCCGACCTTCCCCAACGTCAATCGCCTGATGCCGGTAAAGTGGATGAGGTAACTCATCAACGCGCTCCCAGATGTCGAGCCCTTTTGAAATGTCAGCATTGGTCTTTGCTTAGGCTGAAATAATAAAGAGCGAAGGATCAAAGGCTTTCAAACTTCAGAACTCCAAAGATGACATAGGTAACTCACATTTATGATACAGCCAACAGTCCTTGAAAGCACTGTCTGGCGCAGTCCGGCCACCGACAAGTAATGATCCTGAATCGCCTAGATCCGTAATGGTATGACCCATCCGACCCGAGGGGCAAGACTCTGACCTCCAGTATATAGATTGAGGGGTTTGAAGAGTCCCCGCCTCTGTCGCATATACATCTACAGAATCCACTCTTGTTTGTAGCCCCATTCCAGCGAAATTGCCGACATTTGACGAAGCCTGATCCGAGCTTTTCAAAGGTAGCCCAGCAGCAAATCTCCTACAGCCGATACCCTTAGGTGACTCAGAAAACCTCACCTCCACTTGCAAAGACGGACTCGACAGTTTGATTGGCGCGCCCATCTCAGGTAATTTCTTGAGAACGTCAGGGAGGATACTGGTGTCTGCGACCAGTAGAACATAATGGCAACCAAATAGTGCAAACTCTTCCCATTCATCAAAAGGTTCGATCTGATCTAAAGCTTTTCTTTCCTCGGGACGAAGGAAACTTGGAGAGCTGAACAGCGACCATAGATTTTGTGCCGAGACATCAGCCCAACCCAAAGACTGAAAGCGACTCTGCTGAGCGGACGTAGTTGGATACTTCTCAACAGCCCTAAGTGGTGTCTTTAGCTTTTCAAAGTGTGCCATCATAGTCTTAGCAAACGGATGCCTAATGCCTTCAGGGATGATTTGTTCGAGGAGGCAAAAAGATGCTGAGGGTAGTCAGCTTAGAGCCAATTATTATCGTACGCAAAAGCTTACCGTGCGGTAGTTTGCTTGCCCATCTTATTAAATCATCGGAATACCCGGCGTCCATGTAAGTGATAGACACCTCAGCGACGAACAGTATTTGACATGCTTGCACATCAAAGGCTGAGGTTAAAGCCTTATCAAGGCGAGCCAGGTCCCTTAAATCACATCCGAGTTGCAGGTATTGATCGCTACGAAGGAGGACATCTCCTTCTGCCAATACCTCGAGATTTGTAAAAGCTTTTTGGAGCTCAATCGTTCTTTCCACAGTATCACGCTTCTTGATCATCAGGTCCCTATAGTCAACGTCGACGAAAGAGACGTTCTCACACGAAGCTGGGTATCTAGAGAGACATTGCCAAGCAAGAGGATCACTGTCTTGTCAATTATGCCGCTTGCATCAGGCATACTTGGACCTTGAACTTACTATCCACAACCTAGGTTGATGACTACTTTCCGCAGCTTAGATGGCTGTTCCAAAAATTGGCGAACAACATGATCCACAGCTTTCATTCTTAACCAATAGCCTCTGTTGATGAGGGGTGAACGCCGCTGAGGCTTCTTGACGAAGTAACGAAAGTAGTGCGGTTCGTCGTGGAAGTACAGTCGTTCAACGCTGCGTTTCGATACGATGCTGCTGTTATTTGTCTGGCTGACCTTTAGTGAGTGATTGATGTGGTACTACAGAGACACACCGACCCCCATAATCGCATCGTCTTGGAGAGCGGCCGAGGCCGCTGCTTTGAGGGTCACCATTAAGCCGTCGAGTAATGTAATAGTTAGACCCTGGCAATGGCTGAATGAGGGCTGCGGATTAGTTGCTGGACCACCAGACCAGGGATTTGGAGAGAATGGTGGCGGCCTACATGGGTAGAATTCTCAACCTGCCTTGTCCAGATTGACTCGTCCTCAATCTATGAAACAGACAACCAAAATTCAAGAAGCAATAAAATCGATCCGAAAGTCCTAGACGGCTCAAGGTACTTGTACTTGCGTTTCCTTCCCCCGCAAGTACCAGGATTCAATGTTTTCCAAATGTTTTCCAAATGTTTTCTTTCACGCAGAGCTTGAGCTTGGCCTTGGCTTGGCTTGTTAATTTAAGGTACGAACCGTGCGTCGCCAACTAGTCTAGTCCCTTTTAGGAAGACAGCTTGATTTGCGAGACCCCGACGCCGACCCCTCCAACGAAACTGCAAAGACTACGAATATTTACATCTACACCTACACCTACACCTTGATGATATCCATCTAGATACCATACCCACCAAAGCCCGCATATCTCAAATGTCTGCACTATACGAGCGCCTTACATCCGTAAAAACTTCGTACTCCACCTAGCCCCTTCTGCGCACCCACGAGGAGGTACGCGGAATCCGTCCACCAACCTTCTCGCTGAGTCGTGTAACACGCGCAACGACGAACCTCTCGCATATCGGGAATCCACGCCTCCACAATAGCAACCGGCACGATGGCCTTGAATTTCGTTACCTTTAATCAGGACTACGGTTGTTTGGCTGTTGGTAAGTTGCTGGCTCGTTCCCGAAGCTCTTGGCTAAATGCCCTTCTAGGTACCTCAAAAGGCTTTCGCATATATCACACAGATCCTTTCGCAAAAATATTCAGCAGCGATGACGGCAATGTCACGATCATCGAGATGCTGTTCTCAACGTCACTCGTTGCGCTGATACTCTCTCCACGGCGCCTGGTCATTCAAAATACGAAGGTAAGCAGCCGATTCCAGAAACAAATTCCAAGCCCACTTCCATCCCCCGCTTCCCGTAGCTTTGCTAAAATTGGTGGTAGCGATCTTCTATAATTTGTGAACTTACATTCCCATCAGCAGTGCTCGCGGTACGCCTCAACCGAAAACGTCTGGCTGTTGTTTTAGAGGAGGAAATATACCTATACGATATCTCCAACATGACCCTCCTGTACACAATTGCAACATCTCCAAATCCCAGCGCTATTTGCGCGCTTGCCCCCTCATCTGAAAAATGTTACATCGCATACCCGCTACCCAAGCCGAGAGAGGATACCGGCGACAAACGACCATCCCACGCACCACCACTCTCTACCTATGTTGCTCCAACATCGGGATCAGTCTTAATTTTCGATGCCGTGGAGCTTAAGGCATTAAACGTGGTAGAAGCCCACCGCGCTCCATTATCCTGCATTGCTTTGAATAACGAGGGCACCTTACTTGCGACAGCTTCAGAGACGGGAACAATTATCAGAGTATTCTCTCTTCCGAAAGGCACGAAACTGTACCAATTCCGGAGAGGCACATATCCGTCAACGATATACAGCATGTCCTTTAATTTGAGCTCCACCCTGCTTTGTGTCTCTTCAACGACCGATACCGTGCATATTTTTCGTCTAGGGGCTGTTGGCAGTGGCATACCAGACTCACCAAAATCTACGAATGACAGATGGAACCGTTCTCGCAGCTTTGATAGCGGGGCAGAATCTCCCACAGCCGGCACGTCTCCAGGGAGTGAAAATGCAGAATCTTCAGATGCTACGAGAAAACCCAGTGGAAGTTTTGGAAGCATGATCCGGAGGTCGTCTCAGCTGATGGGGAAAAGCGTCGCGGGCGTAGTCGGCGGATATCTGCCACAAGCAGTCACGGAGATGTGGGAGCCGATGCGAGACTTTGCTTTTATAAAATTACCAAAGGGGGGCATGGGCCCAAACTCGACTGGTGGTCCTCTTCGAAGCGTAGTGGCAATGAGCAGCAGCAGCCCACAAGTTATGCTTGTTACGAGTGACGGCGGCTTCTATGTTTACAACATTGATATGGAAAATGGAGGGGAAGCGGTGTTGGTAAAGCAGTACTCGTAAGTCTTCGGCATGTAGTTATAGCCATTCGTCTGACTTTTTTGTAGGGTATTACAGGGTGATGACAAACTTGATCAGTCTGCCTTAGACTACACTAATTGAATCTTCGATATTTCTAGGCTATTACCTGTGGAGTTTGGGTCGCATGATGGGAGCGGGGGTTTCACTCCCATACTATTTTTTTGCAAATCCTTTCAGCATTAGCAGAGGCGTTTGATATTTATACAGCTTGCAATAAGGTCTCGCCGCCTGTACCTATTTCGAGAATTTCCAAGAAAATTATTATAGATACTCAGCCGTTTGTCATTTGCCTTCACATCCTTAAAGTACGAAACTATTGCACGGAACCGCAGAGACATGCAAGGCATTTGAGATGTTTCGATTTTGAGGAGGTTTCCAGCGTTGGCAGCCCTCCCCCTCCCCCGAGTCAGTGCCTCCAATGGGGCAGACATTTGGGGATTGCAAGCAAGGAAATGCCCTCAGGTCTAGCAGCCACAGCATGAAAGTGTTCTTCGATTGTTTCCTTATTAATTGGAACTCTCTGAGGCTCCCTTGCCTCGGCAGGTCAACCTGCTTGAGCATGGACTGGTGAAGTGCAAAATCTGGAATTTTCATTAATCAAGCCGCGTCAGATTCAGGATGAGCATTGTCGAAGAACAATATCGGACCTAATATATGGAACACCATTGCTAGGCGTTTTCGAACAAGAGACATACTACGCTGTATCCCCATGCATCCTTCGTGGATGAGAACAATCTCCACAGCCTCATCACCGTCGCCAAAATACATGGCTTTGCGGGGTAGAGGATCCGAAGATCCTACAGGCTCGTTCTCATCGCTGGATTTGTGCACAATGCGATTGATCCTTGCGATGTGCAAGCTTGTGCGAGGGGTGCTGTACATGAGAAACACCCCAAACGAAACTTCCTTTTTAAATGAACGCGGATTCTGGATGTTCATGGGGGTTCACTTCTAGTACCGATTAAGGGCAGCGACTCGAGACTTGAGTCTTTGCACATGGAGGTGAAGCATTCCCCATCTCTGGACGTGGGGTTATGGCAAGTTCTCGGAAGACATCCGGAATTCTGACCTCGGTCCCCAATATGCCATTGCATTGCGACCACGGGGATTTATGGCCTTCGTCGATCTGCCTGATAAATTTCGAGAAATGCCCGCTCCTTCTCGAACACTCCCAATCCCTTGGTGGTAATCCCTCTGGTGAAATACGGTAGAGGGGGATGGAATTTCTAGAAACATTATTGTGGCTCAGGGCCGCCAACTTCATTGACTCGGCAGACTGCTTGAGGTTCTGTGCTGCAGGCGAAATAAGATTTACGTCAAAAACCTGAAGGGAGATCAAGCACAGCCGATAAATGAGACACAGGGTTTCAACACTAAGCTAACGGCGGTGGCTTTTTTTACCATTAAGCGCTGCCCCAACCCCGGAAAGACAGGGTTTCATGAGATTGGCTTTGGTATTGGAGGTGTGATAAGGCACGCGTTTCTGGTAGACTACTGGGATAAGGGATTGCCATTAATTCGCAGGACAACGCAGCCAGAAATCGAACCTTTCTTTTTCCACGCAGTTCCCGTTTCTGGTATATCGGCGTCATCTCAATGCTACCTCCGTACATGGAGTATTTCGACTACCGTTCGGGCATTGATCGCCTGAAGGTCTCGTGGAGCATCGGTCGTAGGTTTATGCCCAATTAGGCAAAGCGAGATATGAAACGATCTTCAAGCAACACAAGCAGCTGATCCATTCAATCGCCCTCTGAAGTCGATCGCTGCTGTTTTAACTGTTGGATACTGCCCTACAGGGCGGAGAAACGACAGCCAAAGTCGGCCCCAGATGTTCGGGAGACTATAGATAGCACTGAAGATTTTGAAGGCTACTGTAGCTCGAGCGGTCCTCGAACTCCGAGGCGCACAACAGGGGCTACCGTGCTAGGGCACATGGCATTATCATTTATGAAGATCAACAATCTTCAGTGGAACAGTTAGTTCCCTGAGGTCCCAATAACAGACGCTGAATAATACAAATAACAGTCCGCCAACTACACTACTTCGTACGTGAAGAGCAATCTAAACGGCTCATGGACTCATGGGTTTCAAGACTGGGCCAGGGCCAGGGACAAGCAGTCCAGGCCAAGTACCGAAACTTCGAAAGGCTTTCTAGGAGACTAGGACACCACGATTTTGTTTCTGGATTTATTAATAAATTTGCCGGGTAGAGAGAACCCTGCCCTAACCCCATTAGCTTAGGATGACCAACAATCGAGACTGCGAGGCTGTGTTCTAAAGAAATATGGAGGAGAAATTATAGAGAGGGATCAGGACGAATAGAGGCTCCAAAGGAGCTCAATATCAAGGTGGCGAAGCAAGGCTGGCTAGATGTGATGCCATTAGGATCAGCAAAGTTTCAGACTCAAAAATTAAATATTTTGTCCGGGTCGACGGCGAGCGAGGGTCGACTGACGCCGGCCAAAGGTATAGTAGTACTCTGTACTACTGCAGAACTTTGGAAACTCAACAGGACCCTGTAGCCACGATTTTCCTCGCCTGCAGCAAGCTGCTCGTGGAAGATGTCAACGTGCCAATCTCCAAGGCCCCCCATGCTTGCGCATATTACCCACGGCCGTTGAGTGACCTGAGTGGCCGTAAAATATGCACGCATGGCATGGCTGCCAGGGATTCCGGAGGTAGTATTATGTACGGGGGGTACCTGAAGCCTCACCGCATTGCCCAAAACGGACATCTTCAACATGACACTTTAAAATAATGGCGCAAGACGAATCTCGCCCCTACCCGGAGCTCACAATAGCCCAAAGTAGCCATATCTTTAGGGGAGCTGTGTGTACAAACGAAATTATACAGTGCCCCAGGCAGCAAGAAAGAGCCTGCTGGAGGTCGGCGCGACGCGGCAGCAGCCAGTCATTAGTGATTGAAGTATGCTTTGAGTCAGCTCGATCGCTCAGCATCGCACTTGGGGACTGGAAAGATACCATTATTGGTATGTTGCCGAGTCATTTATCAGTCATCGATGCAGACAAAGAAGCCATCCTCTGCTGTTTACTATCCTATCTTTCTCACTTAGCGAGTTAAGCAACGCACCAACCACAGTGCCAGAGCCTTATGGAGGCACCAGCGAGTAGTCTGCCAGCGAGTATCTTACTTCGAAGTATATCATCAGTAGCTCCTCGCTGCCTGCTCGAATCAACCAGTCAGACCAGCGCATTTACGAGCTGCGATCCGCTAGAGAGTAGATCTTCGCGATACAATCTTTGGCGACACCGGCCCCCAATCCCAGGACCGCTTTTCTGACGTTCCGCCTGGTGCGAAGGGTAGTGGGGAATTGGAACCTTTTTTTATACACAACTAATGTATTTGTAGCTACATGGACCTAGCTAGCGGTCTGTAGCTAGTACCTCTAGGGGACCCAAAACCGCTCTGCCCAGGGGTGGCGCTGGAGTCAGTGCCCTGCCAGGCTACCTCCCGCAAGCCAAGCAGCCACAAGCCAGTGATAACAGGCGTTAGAGTGGTAGCCTCTCCACCGCCTGCCTGAAAGAAAGTGATAGTATCCGCTGTAAGCCTGTGTCGCGCTTGAAACCGTCATCCGAACCTTTCCAAATTCCCATCTCCCATCACCCATGCGTTGCCAGACCGGCCGGGTCTGCGGCGGGCCCCTACTACTGGCTGCAATGGCTGCAATCCACGCTCGCATCCTGGTCGCTTGAAGTCTTCTCGTTCTACTCCTCCTTCTTCTGCTTCTGCTTCTGCTTCTGCTTCTGCTTTTGCTACATATGGCCCTTGTTCGCGACTTGCTCGTCTACTCGCCGCTTCGGTCCCCTCGACGACTCGCCCCACCGCCACCATTTACGAGCCGGTCCCCCTGGTGCCCCCCATGGCGTGTACCAGCTCCCTGTTGCAGACGAGACCCTCTGGTACCTTTGCATCGGATTTCCAACTAAGACCCTCCTGCAGCCTGCAGCGGTCACTTGAACCTGTGCACCGGGGTGGCTGGTCGTTGGTGCTCTTTACAAGTTCCTCTCATCTTCCTGGATGGGTTTAGCATGGCTTCTCAAGCACTGCCGTCTACCCTTGGAACAACAGGATTGACATTGCCATTATTATTATTATTAAACCCGGTAGGCATGTTTTCATTTTGTTCAAGACGCAGCTTTCCTCAAATCCGCCTTGAGATCCTGTTTGATACTCGATCGTTCTCTCTTCCTACAAACCATCCGCTTCCTTCACGTAATAATCTGTATTCGGTCCCGAGTCTTCGGCTTGTCATTGAGTCTTTCGTTGGATTGCTACTGGGATTATCACCTTCTGCTCGACGCCTAGATCCTGGGGCTCTTCCATGTGTCTTGAGCTCTCCCCACCACTAACAGCCTTTACAACTCAACATCACCAATCAGGCAACGCCTTTGGCAGGAGCAGATTCGCACATCCATCGTATCTGTCGATAAAGCCCTCGGCTTTCCCAGTCTAGCCCCCAACCGCTCGTGCGGTCATTTTATTCTCTGACTCCAGGCTACATATTCTCCTCTGTTCCTGTCCAGTCTCGAGATGGAGTTAACCCCGCAATCCAACCGCTCACCAACGTCGCCATTTCGATATAATTCAACACCCCAGCCACTCTACGAATATCCTTCTCCTGCTCAAAGTGACTCACCGTACAAGCCTACCGAGTCGCTCCAAGGCTTAGGACTATATTCATGTACAATGTCTGGATCGCCCGTTGAAAGTGCATCTGTGGTGACACAAGTCCCGTCATCCACAGCCACCAACACCTGGCCAACGACAACATTACAACATCGTAATGAACCTAGATCCTCTCACTCTACCCCCAACGTTTTATCAGCGGAGTACGATCCTTTTGCTCCTTTTCATCCGGCGGTATCAGCTGCTTACAGCCATGATATATATGCGGCCCAGACCGCCGAAGCTTCAGTCCTTCCTGCTTCACCTGTCCCATCTGGCAACACATCTCAGCGTTCTTCCTTCTCATCAACGCCAGCTTCTGAAGTTTTCACTCAGGCTGGATCTATCCACTCTTACACTCCACGTATCAAGATGGAAGACCATTCGGAATACGTCAATGGTAGCGAGTCTATGATCATGAACTCGCCGCAAATCAGTCATCTCGTCACCTCGACCAGTCCTTACCCAGGAAGTCTGGATGCAACTTTCTACCACGACCAACACTCCCCTATGGGATGGCCAAAGATTGAATACTCAGGGCCTCAAGATCTCCCATCGATCTCATCTTTACCTATTCCACCTTACGACAGGCGATCCGAAAGCCAAGAACGCGCTGGCTCCGGTTCTCACGGCCAACGCAGAGGTCCTAGTACTATTGCAAGGACGAGACAACCGCGGAAGCTCACAACCAAAGAAGATGCAAACTTCCAATGCCATGTCAAAGGCTGTGGAAAGCTCTTTGGCCGAAGTTATAACTTCAAGGCTCATATGGAGACCCATGACGCGAGTCGCGAGTACCCATTCCCATGCCCCTTAAAGGATTGCAACAAGAAGTTCGTTAGAAAGACGGATCTACAGAGGCACCACCAAAGTGTGCACATGAAGCAACGAAACCATCGCTGTGATTACTGCAGCAGATATTTCGCGAGGAAAGATACCCTCCGAAGGTAGGCCAGTATCACATTCTGATACAGCCCTGAATGACTTGCTAACTTTTGCGCAGGCATATGGAGGACGGTTGTTCAAAGCGTTTCGACATTGAAACTGTCGATTTTAGGCCCCAGACTTACAGCAACGGGGACCAAAGCTCTATGAGAGTTACTTCTCGCAATACTGAAATACCTTCAAGACAGGCCTCCTACAGCTCCTCGCATTACTCTCCCCCACCAGGAAGCTCTACCAGCCTGGGTCCGCATGACAGCCCCCTCACGTCAGCATCAGGACCTTTTCTAGAGAGACAAGAGTACATGGGCGGCGGTGACAGTCAAGATCCAGTGTGGACGAATTGATTGGACCACACTAAGAATGGTGCCTGCGAGCTCTCATCTTGCAAAATTCCAGCCGCAAAGCAGTTTGCGCATTTGCCGAGCTGTCAGCAATATGTTGGGATGATGTTCTGCAGCAAGTGGGCAGAAATGGCGTTGGGGGCCGGCTGATGGCAACACACAGCAAAAATCCCCCTGGCAATGGGAGAAAGCAGAAGACCGGCCCGAGGCCAGAAGCAGCATTTTTCTAGAGCGGTCTTTTTCGGCATCAAAATTTCACAGGGTTTGAGCATACAGGTTGGCTTTGGAGTTGGAATTTTCTTGGAACAGTAGAATACCCCTTTTTTCGCCGGTGATAGGCATGTAGATTAGACACATTATGAGAGGTCTGGATTCTGGTCAAGGATATGGATGACACCAAGTACAAGCTTGAAGGAGATGCTCGTCCGAGCTCCAACGAAGAGCTAGGACTGTGAGATCCAGGGTCAGAGGTTGTGATAATATTGTCAAGGCTATACTAAGTCTTCTCAGCAATGGAAAGGAAAGGCGGGCGTTCAGAACACCGGCATTTACCTAGCTGAAGGCTCCTGTAGAGAAATGAATGATAAATGGCCAGAAATGGAATTTCACGAACGAACCAATGGCATTTGGAGCTTGTGTCGAACTACAGACTTGTGGGCCAGTGACGTCTGAACCTGGCTGCGGACAGCGAACACTGCAGAGAAAATGAGAGGAAGGACTACGATGTACTCAGGACTACTGGCGGCTATGCTTCGCCGCTACTGTATGCGGTGAGAAATGAGCGCGGAAAAGATGCACCAGATCCTGGCCATGTTTCATTAACTAGTGACATCAGACACATGGCAGCCAGGTGGCAGCATCCCCAACAGTGCTACAGTAGTGGCCAAGCACTCACTACTCGTGCGCTGATCGCAAGTAGAGGGCCGGCTGATGGCCAGCGTCAGATTCGGATTCGGCTTCGATGCTGAAATCCGACGCTGGTACGCTACTGGAGAACTTCACGTACAATGCTAAGGTATAGCTAAAGTACGAGCACACTACTACCGGACATACTTCGTACACTTGCTTCGTCCAATATGAAGGGATGAAAGGGTAGGAAGCTGGATCCTTGGCACATGCCGTTGAGTCGTTGGCAGGAGCTTGACTGCTCGAGCGTGTGCTTGCATGAGCATTGGATCATCTCTGGCCCCTGCCCTGGAGAAACCATGCACGCTCATTGGCACCCATACGCAGGAGGATGCCCAACCTTGCGCCTCGACTGGCGAGACCAGTCAAGCATGTCACACGTGCGGTTAAAACAAGTGCTGGCTGTCGGCGGCAGGGGATTATCCGCGCGTTTCCTCTCAGTCCCTCGTTCGTCGGTCCTTCGGTGTAGAGGACATCGAGGAATCGAGGACATCGAGGACCTGTATGCTGTACGAGGGTCGAGCACTCATATGTACACAGCTCAGCCCTGCCGGTCCAGGGCTCCTCATGGTGCCCTCAAGGGTGCGGCAGCTGCAGCACACCACAGTCACAGTGCAACATCCACGAGCCAGGGCGCCAGGAAGACAGGACATTCTTCACGGCTACCTATCGTAGCGGTGACAAATTGACCAGCTTTAGGAAAGTCTCTATTGCACTTCAGACCCGATGTCAAATCATCTTGGTAATGGTGTGACAAATAAATAAAATCTGACTAGAGTTTGAACGCAGTATTTCGAATCGAATTTCAACCCCCAATTGTGTTTGTCAGATGATCAGTAGCTACCGGTAGCTCCAATTACTCAGCGTCTTTGTAATTGTTCCCAGAATAAATACGGACCGTTGTCCTGACAAGCACACTAGAAGGTAGATTCAGGAAAGGAAAGGTGCATTTCCTGAGTCCCCGTCCCCGTCCCCTCACCGCAGCCCTTTTCGAGCTTTTCTTTGGACTAGACTGCTGCTAGATTGCTGTGCGGTCTCATTTGAGCTGGCATCGATGATTCGATGCGATGGGGAAAACGGAAAGCTTTCGTTCCGTCGAGTTGATGGAATTTGAAAACCAGGTCTAACTAATAATGATCAACTTACAGTATAAGTCGTTCTCGTCCCATTCCTGATTGAGCATGCACAGCGCACCCTGAAGTGCTGCCTGGCACGCCACGCTACCCTAAGACGTTCAAGCACGATATCCATATCCACTACTACTACTCCGTATATCCACAATGCTATCAAGATATCGGTATCGGTACTCTTAGTCCTTCACTACTCTAGTCTACCTACCTAGGGCTGGGGCCGTTGGTCGTCTATCGTACCCGCTGCCTAATCGAGACATCTAGAGGGTTAGAGCATGAGATGCGTGGACTTTCGGAAACTCGGGGTCTAGCCGGGAGCGCAGAAGTTGGGGGTTTCCTCCTGTTTCCTGTTTCTTGTTTCCTGTTTCCTGCGGTACATGAACTATTTCCTATACGCGCTATGTCATGCGAGATGGCTGCTTCATGATGACTGTTGAAGGCGAAGAGGTTGAAGTGGTTGAAGGGTGCAGTGGCCCGTGGGTGATTTGCCGGCTCGTGTGTTCAAAGTGGTGGTTGTGAACGCACCTGCGCCCCTGCTCATGCTCATGTTCATGTTCATGCTCATGCTCATGCTCATCACCAATCTCACTGCTTTGTTGTCTCACATTTACGAAGTACAAAGCCTCAGCCTCGACGTTCAAACTACCTGCACCTGCACCTGCCTAGGTAACTTAATTGTAATTGTGGTCGGCGTTGTTATTAAATCTTTACCCAAACGGCAATCGCGGTGTGCGCAATTAATCAAATCATGATGGATAATAATACTCGAGCAATCATTAATCAAACTCATCCCTATCCTCATCATCCTCACCATCCTCACCATCCTCAGCCGCTGCCGCTGCCGCAGTAATAGTTCTAGTAATACTACTAGAACTACCTCCCAACTCCGCACCCTGCCGTACCCCGGCCAATGACAGTCGGATCCGATCTGCTCATTTGACTGACACGGATGCGGATGCGGAATCGCGGATGCGAACTTGCGAAGGAGATTTCCAGCGGCCTGACCATCAAGAGGGGTCCTTCACCATCCACACGGCTCCCAGCCCTCATGCATTCCCATCCTTCGTGCCTTCGATGGAGATTCCATGAACCATCATCCATGGGCACGGCGGATCGAACGCCATCCCCATCCCCATCGCCATCGCGTCGCATCGATCGCAATCGGTATTGCACGGCGTAAAACACCCTTTGTTTGGAATTGCTTGCCTACTACTGTATCTGGAGGGGAGCTATATGTGGAGTCAGGGACTAGTAGTAGGTTGTTGTTGCGTGCAAATTCAAAAGTACGAAGTACAACGTTACAAACTACTACTGTACTCGCACATCAACTATCAAGGCATAGTCAAGCTCGAACAATAATGCGCCCTGTCCTGTGAAAAACTCGTACTGTGAGGCGTTTTGGTTGCAGATCACCCCTGTAGCAGGGCATGAAAAGAATGTTCTTCAGCACGATCGCATGTTTGTTTCAAGCGCAGGCACTGTACATAACGTCCCGATCCGAAGGCACAGATGCTGCAAATGGGAATGCTCCTGTCCAGTCACAGAGCCTGTACAGCCGCCAGATTTCAGCCCTTTCAGAGCTACAGAAAGCCACGCACAATCGCGGCAAAACTTTTACTGTACCTGGTTCCTGTACCTCCTGTGCCTAGTCGCAGCGCTTGACCCCTCCTGTTTGTGTTTGTTTTCGTACACAGATCACAGTCGAGGTCGAGTCAAGGCAATGCTTCTTTATTCTTCTTTCAGCGGGGGGGGGCTCCCTAGAGAGGATAATTCGTCAAATGTTGCTCCCTCATTTGCCACTCATTCATTCTCTTGGTTTCTTGTCAAATCTACTGCCTTTCCAGGGGTCTAAACCCGGATCTGTAGCATCGTGATGCCTAGATTCGTCTGTTCTCGAGTTCTGCGCCGCTGAAGTGCAGTCATCAACAACGCGGGGGATAGGAACCCTACCCGCAGACGTATCCCAGAGATTGTGGCCCAAGTTGTGCCGTCCGTCATATTCTCCGTTCGTACTACCGTCAGTCCCCAGGGGGTTACCCCCTTCGATTCCAAGTTTACATGATATGACTTGCGAATCTCTTCCACCATCGCCACTGATCGGACCGTCATCCCCAGAAATTTCTCTTTAGGGACTGCTCATTATTTTGGACAATAATTTCTCTCGAGCTCCTTTCTGAGCTTGGCACGATATTAGTTTCCGCCACTGATATCCACATCCAACCAACTGTTCATGTAGCATGGACCAGGCTAAAGCGAAGACTTACTTCGTAGTAATAGCTGCACACTTTACCCCTACTGCTGTACCTATCCTCTTTCAACCCTGAAACATTGTTGGCCGCGTTTCGTTGACCTTGGTCTAATTCAAATTATGCTGATCGATTCCTCTTCTCCCCTTGATCATCTCCTCGCCTACCGGCCGCTGCATGACCTGTGAGGTAGACCCTGCTATTCTTAACTCAACTTCATTCCCCTAGATGAATGGGATATCCCGAGAACGATCATCAAGCACCAAATTTTTCGAATGGTAACCACCTCTAACTAGCGTGCCTGCCATGTGTCTTTCACTTGGTCACAGCACTGCAGCAGGGATCTGGAAGAACCCCTCCTCAATTCTGCAACCCCCTTAATCGGTCAATTCCAGTTTGTTTCTCGCCGAATGACCGGAAGATCCCTGGGGCCAGGCATGGTGACCTTGAAGAGTGCGTCTTGTTCTGAAAGCCCTCACCCACGAGCGCAAGGGGTTTTAGAGTATGTCGAAAGAGCCCTGGTCCTCAGAGACTCCTCGGCAGGTCCAACAAAGAAGGAATTAGAAGCAGGATCTTGCGTGGGCCCTTAGAGTGTATGATCTATAATTATACGAGCATCAAAGTTCCACCGTTTTCTGGAACGACAGTCGTATGCAAGAAGACGGCAACTTGGGGACTTCTGCGCCTTAAGCAGAAATAACTCCGTGTCACCACTGTAATTCAACTTCAAGATTCAATCCCACCGCTTTGGCACTCTTAGTAATTACCCGCTCTGTAGCTGCCATTTTGAAGCCAGCAGCTGTCAGCACTGCAACGCAGCAGACAGCAAGCTGCGGCATGGCTAGAATGATAAGTATATCCTACCTCCGTACCGATCACTCACTGCTGAGGCTCCAGATCGATTCAGGGGTGGAATTTTCCTCCTTGGAAGTCTTTAGGACAATTTGAGGAAGCTTGAAAGCCCAAACCTCCGACCTTGACCCTATTTCATACGGTGCAAATGACACCGTACGTTCCCAAACGCAAGACACACTTACCCAGGAACCGCTCGATCTACTCCTAGTCGAATATCTCGCGGTATCAAACACCTCTACGTGCAAGAGCGGATATACTACACAGTCTGTCACGGTCCAGGAGATGCAAGCATACCGACCTTCTTGCTCAATACCAAGCACGAGAAGAGACGATGAGCATGTCGATGTTTGGGTCAAGCGTTTGGGTTGTAGCTGGTTTGGCCAAGTGGCCATCCCCAATGGGTATTGCTTTCAATCTAGAATAAATTTCCCTCAGGGTAGACAGCAATGGGTTTTATCCTGACTTCAATTGCACTGCGAAGCTTTAGCGTTTGGTCTTCACGAGAAGGGGAGAGGCAAACTTAGAGCGGAGCACCAACTCTGAGCCTGAGAGATGAAGCTGTTTCTTTACCACAACACAACGCAAGCTATCAGACCCACCAGTGCGAGGAATAAACTCGGTGTCAAGTATCAAGTGATTGGTCAAAGTCTGCTCCCGCTCGAGCGTATATATTTAGTTCTGCATCCATCTCTGCAGCCTAGATCTCGAAGGCATTCGAGCAAGCATCGATAACCCACGAATGGGAACACGGCTTCTGCAAAAGGACCTTGGAGAAATTAAACAAAATTAGAGGGCCGAGGCTTCTTCTCGCTTCCTTTGTTGCCTTATTTCTGTTCCCCCAACCTTCTAGCCCTCTCCTTTCATCAGTATGCGCGGGCATTCCTATTATTTAGGTTGAAATCAACCGAATATCCAGTTCAGATAGGTCTTCCCTTCTTGAAATTGTCACCATCCAAGCTTCGGTCTGCCATGGACTCTCTACGTTCTCTTCCGCTCCAGAAGGGCGCCAATTAATAAGTCTAGTAACAACAGAAACAGCCCAACCATCACGGATCCTGTTTTTCTCGCACTCCGACCAGGGTTCAACAATTCCTGTTTTGTTCCGAGTCTCTCAAGAAGAGTGACCAAGAAAGCAAGTGCACTGGATTTAATGCGAGCTCTCAAAAATGGTCTATTCGATAGGTAGTACATCATATCATAATCGATTTTCTGTGCAAACAATATACATTGTCTCCTCCCAGCCCAACTGATATAAATAAATCGTACAACGTCCCCATTCTAATATTTTTCGGTACGAGCCTCCATTTACCATTACAAAACGGATTTCCAGCCTCCAGTCGTCGGTCTCTCCAGTCCCAGATGATTTGTAACCTGCGCCAAATGATCAACACCCCAAAACGTCTCCGTCTCGCCCTTTGCATTCGTAGCCACAAACCACGGCAGTCCAAAAGCACCGTCTGCAAGCGCAGCATCTGAATTCTTGGCTAAGATCTCTTTCCCTTCCTTGCCCGCCATGCTAAGCACTGTAATCACCAGAAGTCAGCCTCTCTGCCCGCACCCACATACCGAGAAAGAGAAGCCTCTCACCCTTCTTTGCCGTTTCCTCCCCAAGCACTTTGGTCAATATTCCAGCCAATACATCCTTATTAATTGTCTTCTCATGTCTGACCCAGTACGCTTCGTATAAACCATCCAGGCATGCGATCAATGGCTCCCGGCCAGGTTTTACTATGGAAAGAGCACATAGCGCGCGCATGATCGGCAATGTGAGATGCGGGAAACCCTCGGGTGTCTTCTCTTCCATCGGGATGTTAAAGAATTTGGCCCACCTGAGACGTTCGAGGCCGATCCATTCTGCTTTATCTATTTGCTGCCATGTCAGTCTTCGTACAGGTAAGAAGAATAAACAAAGAACTATTTGCAGAGGAATTGGCACCGAGGGTTCGCGGGAAGCATACTTTTGATAGTAATAGGCGCAGCATTGCCCGTGGCTTTCATGACGCCTCCCAGGAACATGGGTACATACGTCACCTTGCATTTTGAAAATGTAGGGTCGTGCTGCAAACGTTACGCATCAGTGCTTGTTCACACAATCCGTGAGATGGAGTCGCTTGCTGCGATCACATATCAGGACCACGTTCAGCAGCAGAGCAGGGGTTAGTAATGAATGAATAGAGAAGTAGGACGTACCCGAGTGATATAATACGCCATGTAGGCGAAGGGACTCACTGTATCTACTGCATAGGGGAGTCAGTAATTCCATTTTCAAGAAGGTTCTGGGAGTGTTATTTCTTCTTTGAGAACTCTATAGAATAAATCGGAGTACATAAAATGAAACTGAAAATGATTGGGGAGCCTATGAACAAAGACCCAGAGTTGCTTACCATAAAGTGTTAATTTTGGAAGAGTCATCACTGCAATTCCTTTTGCGTCCCAACTTCCAATTTTCCCTTGCAAATGATGTAATTCCAGAGGTTTGCTGTCGATGATGCTGTAAAAAACAATGTAGATTCGAAAAGCTGAAAGCCGGGGAAGGCGGGGAGATCAGGCCGAGGCTGTGGCCCTCGGCACGTCATGCGGGGAGTTCTTGCAGATCAGGGGAAGCGAAAAAGATGAGCGTTCAAATACTGTACTACTTCAAGAGGAAACGAGATACGAGAGCAGGAAAGGCCTCTTGCGCATCTTCTAATTTATACTTGGTATACATTCTCTAGGTAGGGGTATCATAGGTCTGTCTATTTATGAATCCGTTGCGCCCGCTCAAACACCAACCGTCCATTTTTGCTGCGGTCTACCATTTCGCCAAGTACAACCAGACATTCTGCTGCTCCTGCTTGAAAACCCGTAAAAATTCGATCCTTCAAGATGCCCTATGGCCAATTTTAGAAGCCCTCATGTTGGGAAGTGTACATTTTTTGCCCGGGTTTCTTCCAACCTCGGTCACAATCATTCTCACAAACTCCGGACGTGTCCAGTAACTGCTGTGGGCCCCCAGCATATTGATATATTGGATCTCAAGGGGTCCACCACCTGAGCTTAAAAACCAGTCTACCTGGCAATTGTCATTCAAGAGACACATCTTCTTCTCTGCAATTTCCTCACGCGTAAAATCGTGGACCGCCAGCTCCAGTTGAGAAGGAAGACGAGCAACACTTCCAGGCTTCGGGACTTGGCCAACGCCTTGGTCAGAAGAAGAAGACACCCCAGGCGCTATGGTTCTCATCGCATTGCCGATGCTCTCAAAGAAACCCGTCGTTGCGCTTGGAACCTGGGCATTTTTCAAGCTAGCCGCGTACTGCTGGTCAACGGTTGCGTTAAGGCGGTAGGCAATAGGGTCGTTGTAGTGCATGATGTTGTAGACATTGTCCACTGCCATACAGCCATAAGTGCCGACCTCACCAGTAATCTTTTTATCGTGGTCGTCGCTATGCTCCGCACCAGGTTTGCCCTGACCTCTGCGAGGGAGTAACTTGGCCTTTTCTAAGTAAAAGAAGAAGCCGGCCGGGCTCCCTGCGAAGAACAAATTTGTGGTATTGAAATCGAAGAATTTTGAGTTGATCTTCTTGCCGTGGAAATCAATTTTTGGCACAGAAGTTGGTTGCTTGCTCAAAATCTCAACTGCCATCACGCTACCGAGCGAGTGGGCAATGATATGCACTCGTCCTTCCTTCTGGAAATCCGGATTATTCTTGCACCATAACCGATAGACTCGATTGGCCTCACTAATGACAGCCTGGATCATCTTTGGCTTGTGATGTGACATGTAGAATGGAATGTCAAGCATCACGTCCGAGATCATAGTCCGGACAGCGGGAATGGTGGGTTGTGTGATATCATTCAGAGAGAAATCAGAGCCAAGATGGTCATCGCTGCTATCTTTCCTGGAGTCTCCCCCTTCAAAGGAAAGGTTAGATCGCCAGTTGACCGGCAGTACCATAATTCCACCCAGGTCTTTGCGAAGTACTTTCTGGACAGCATTATTTCCACGTTCCGCTGTAACACTCCGACGGAATGCATTCATAGCATGTGTGAAGTGAAAGCTCTCCATACGTTCTGAGAGTTTCTGTCCTATTCCATGGACGACAAGACAGAGATCGGTGACCTTGGGATGCTCCTCTTGAGATCGACAAGCTGGGCATGCATTTGGCTTGGCTGAATCTGCATTGAGAGCAACAGGAGCATACTCTTCCGTCTTCACAGTGGCACTTGTCTTTTTCATGGGATGCAGCTTGTACCAGGTCTTCCAGTCAAATCCGCGAACGACATGGATACCAACTGTGGTACCTTTCTGAATCTTTTGCAATGGCTTTCTCCCATAATAGGCAGAAGGCTGGAGATTTGGCTTCAAGATAAAGGCATTCTGAGCGTCTTTATAAATAACTTGGGCATTGCCATATTTCTTGGTCAAGACCTTTGGCTCTACTAACTTCTCTTCAGGGTTGATGGTACCCTCAGCGGCGGCTTCCCCATGAAAGCATCTGGCTGCACAATATGGGTCCGTTGAAAGGTGGGGATGCAGCGCTGTATGCGATTTAGACTTCACGTCACTTTCTTGCGGCCATAGACGATGGACGATCTTTTCCTCGCCAGCAGCTCCAACGTCCAACGCGCTGTTGAGCTCATCTTTCCACGTTTTTGACCAGCATCTAAGCTCTCTGTAACCGGATTCAAGCTGATTTGCAACGGCTGGCTCGATGGGATACATGGTTTCTTTGTAAAACCATGTGCCCCGGGTAACAGCTGCTTCATCATGAACAGGAGACCAGTATATGGGTTGCATTTGCAGAGCAGGGAGTTTGACGAGATGAAGACGCGAAATTCCCACAGGAACATCTGCATGTTCTTTGGTATTCTTGCGCGCTTTGCAACCATGAACATGTAGAACTTCGATCTCCGCACAGTCAGGCTCATCGGTCTTATGCTGCTCATTGACAGAGTTCCCAGTAAATTGTCCAAGCGGATTTTGATTTTCTGCCCCTTCGTAAACAGAGTATTGTTGAGACTGTCGTTGAGGACTCGATTTACGAGAGGGTAACTTCACAAAAGGTTGTCCAGTTATGCCAGCATCGTCTTCTTGATCAGGGACACTGGAAGAAAATTGACTTGAAGATTGCATCGCCGGGATATGTGTTGCATTCTGAGGGGGGTCTGAAAAATGGCCGCTATGCTCAGCTCTAAGATGACTCTCAAACTCTTTATGACCTTTCGAATGCTCATGTTTGAGGAACGCCCGATGTCTCGCAGTTTCCGACTCGTCTGGGAATTTTGAGTCTTTTTTAGATGATCGCTCATCCGCACCATCACTTTGTGGTGGTCCAATATCTTGTCGCGTGGTGGGATGTTTCCCCTTCTTGACACCTGAACTCTTGGACTTGTCCCCCTGCTCTGGGTGCTCAATGACTTGCACATCAACGATACACTCTTGGTGACCTGCCACCACGTCGATCTCCATATCCGTACAGCACGCTGATGCTGGAGAGTCCATGGGGATATGGTGTAAATCGTCGCAGTTTGGATTATATGGATTCCCTTGGCTAGCCTCAGCAATTTCTGTAGAGCTCTGGGTCTTTGGACAAGCAGAGCATCCCGAGACGGCTGACGAGCTACGCACACTCGAAGGCCCACTGTGATTGTCGCTGGGTGGGTGGGATTCTTTCGTTGTCCAAGAACCGCTTCCGCCCTTTGCCCCCTTCACACTGGCTGAAGCCTTTTGATTTTCCCCGCCAGGTATATCTTGGACATTCTGGGAGCTCTTGCCTGGCTTCAACCCCTTTGCGGACTGTATATCTTTCTTAGCTTGTGGACACTTTCCGCTCTGGGAATCTTTGTATTTCTTATGATGTTTCTTGTCCTTCGACGAGGTCAGGCCCATCCACGCCTCCTCGAGGGCATCGTTATCGGAAGCAGAGAACGGTCGTAAGGGGTGCTTGATGGATTTCGACTCGGATCCGCTGGGGGCGGGGACGACGGAAAGAGGATCGTCGATAGGTAACGGCGAAGAGTAGAAGAAGTGCGCCTTAAGATATGGGATATCATTGTCTCCTTTGGAGCCGGTGAAGGAAACCTTCTGGGCGAGGCGGCATGTCGGACCGTAGGTATGAGTTGTTTGGGACATGTTGAAATGCGGCGATTGGGGGGCTGTTGCACGGGTACCCCGCAGCCAACTGGGGATCAGGAGGTCGTTCTGCTCAGCAGAAACAGTCACCAGGTGTTTGGTGTGTGCAAGAATTGGTAAAAGGCGATGTGTTCGAAAGTATCAAACGGTGATACTAGGAGTTAAAGAATGTTGCGGCAAGGGAGGTGAGGTGGAAGGGGAGAAAAGTATGTTTAATGTGGAGGTAAGATGCTAACCCAAGGAGTGGAAATGAAGGATATCGAAGGTAGAGGCAAGGACCAGAGAATGAGCAGGAGCAGACAAAGAAGACGTTGGTGCCTCTGCGGCAAGCGCGAGGCCTGCGTGTAAGTTGAGGCAACCACGATGTAATGTAATGTAATTGTCTGGATCCGCGAGATCCCACAAATCTTTGTCAAATGACGTACATTTTTTGAATCACATGTGCCTATGCTATCCATGCCCGCTCTCGCTTCAAACCCCTTTAAAGTCGAGAGAAGGAGAGAAGGATCACAATTATTCGAACTAGGAATTTAAATCAATCGCTCTTCTTATTGATTCTACGGTCTGGATCTGCTGTGTCACCTCGCCGCCTAAAAGTAACGCTTTGCTTGGGATGCCTGCTGCCTGCCTCTCTTGCAGGATGTCTAATACCCAAATCCGAATGAAAACATCCGCCGAATAGAACTCCATTCCCACTGATCGCCATAGTCTCGAATTTGGTCCACGTTTGATCGTCCGATGCAAGGAGCTCACAAACATGAAGTAAATGCCGTGCGCGTGAGAAAAGAGAAAACGAGAATGAAGCCGTGCAGCAAGAGACGAGCGCTGACAACCTCCCAACCATGCCGCCGCCAGCCCAAATGTACAGGGAACAGTCTTTCTGTTCAGAAGAAATCCCCGGCGTAGCCATCTGGGACGAGTTTTATTCCACCGTACGGATCATCAAATGACCTTTCAGTTGCTACTGATCGAGTGGTGCCGGAAGAGCGATTATCAAAAGTCTTGCCCTGATGTGCTCTACTTCTTTGACTGACTGCCTCGTCACTGGCCATTAGTCGAGCAACTACAGAAGAATGACGGTCTTCGGGCTGTTCCTGACGGTGCTCGTAAGGTCTGTTAGCCTGGTTGCTATTTTCCCTGCCACGAGCCGCTCTTATCGATTCATGGACTTGGAACCGGATTTGCTGAAGCTGGAGCATGATGGCCTCGGTGGCGCCTAGAAGTTCTAGAATTTGCTCAATATCAAAGAGGAGCTTCATGATTACAGTATCTGCGTCGGAGAATGTACGAATTGCCATGGTATTCGCAACTTGCTTCCAATTGTATAGCATCGACGTGATACGATGGTTATCGCCGGCTCCTTCACCGGAGAAGCGAAAGTTGTCCTGATTATCGACGACAAGCTCTCGCTGGGTAGCTTGGTCATACATGAATTCAATGACTCGGAGCCGACCTTTCCCTTGCCAATCATCGGTTACCTTTTTGATGGAGTCAGCTGTCATGCGACCTTCGCGGAACTGGGTCATGAGAAAGGCGTTTGCTGTCAACACTAGACTGAGTTCAAGTTCCATGAAAATCTTGGCTTGTTGGGGTGGGTCAAGCGATCTGACAATTGCAGACATCTTTGGATTCTTATCATTTCTGGATCGAGGATTTTTAGGGCTGAAGCCCGCGTCTTCGGCCTGTGATTGGAATTAGGGGGAAAGCTTATTGGGGATTGCACAAAACTTACCAATTCTTCAAGCTTACTCTTGAGCTTGCCATATATGCCTGTCTTCTTTTGGGACGACCCGGTAGAAGTGTCTTGTCGCAAGCTGGAGATATTCGTAGCTCGCCTGCGCACTTCTTCCAACTCGTCAGGGGACCGACCAAGCCAACCTCGTTCGCCGAACATCTTTTTCATAGGAGAGCGAGATCGTTTCTGCGGCTGGTTGATAGGGGAGTTGGGATGTTGTATCCTAGGTTCAGTTTTCTCGTAAACATCTTCGAGAGTCTTCGTGGGTGACTTGGCAAGCCGACGATCAATCACGGAAGTTGATGAATTCTGATTGCCATTCTGAATCAGCGATCGAGATGGGGAACGAGATTGTAGCCGTGCAGTGTAGTTCGGATAAACTTCATATTCGTCAAGATCTGGGGCTTGGGACTGGGTATGTTGGCGGCCACGCTGCATCACACTCTCTGAGTTAAGGCGAGCTTTGGAATTCGGAGAAATGAAGTCGTTGACAACATTTCCATGTTGCGATCGAAGGCTCCGAGTCGGGCTAATGTCGCCACGCTCTTGGAACCGGAGATGAGGAGGAACGGTCGGAGATGATTCACTTCTATTCCTATAGAGGGCACGATGTGTCGAATTTTCAGGAACGAAGGAAAGAGAACTTTGCGCAACAGGCACGTTTCCTTCCGAATATGCATTCTTTACATGTGCTGCAATTCGCGGGCTAGAAAGAGCTGCTGGAGAGCTGCCATGCTTTCGGATGAACTCGTTAATGTTGCTCTGATGATTTCCCACAAGGTAAGGGGTTCTAGGTTCAAATTCGTAGGGATTGAGAACGCGAGTCGTGCTCCCAAATTGTGCGGCGCTATTTGCTGTGAGCCAATTTCACCTGAGCAATGGGTAGATACGTACGCATTATACATTGTCGGGCCACACTTTACCACTGATTGGCTCTCTCGCACACTAGGATCCATGACGACGAAGCCCTTCTTCGGAGGTTGTACGGTCTTGATATTTACAGGAGTTATTGGTATGAAATCGCCCATAATTGCAGAAGAAGAATCCGAAACATAGGTTGCTTTGATGCTCGAGACTGTAGATCTCTCAGATGCGATGGATGAATTACCATTACTTGAAGCAACTGACTGGTGGTTCGCTCTGTGCTGCGCCTGATCTGCATGGGATGAGGGGGTTTCGGCAACCCGGCGCGAGGATGAGTTGCCAGAAGTGTTGGAGTTGCGCATCGACGATGTTCGAGGAGGGAATTTCACGGGGTTGAACGGTGCACTTATGAGAGGTTTCTCGTTATTGCTCGTCAGAGTTTGGGTTCGAGGAGCGCGGATTGGGTTTGATTGCTTGCGGACGTACAAAGGTCTGGGAGGTGACAGAGACGTGCGACGTGTGGACTGCTCTTCGTGATCCATGGCTCATAATGTTTTGAACAAGGCTGAAATTTTTGATCCTATTGTCTTCTGTTCTATTGTCGCGCACAGGTATTGTTGTTGAGGCGAATTTGTGGGGCGCTTGATCTTGATCAAAACAGTCTGTCTGTTTCCTGTTGACGGGATTCAATGTCAGCCTTTCCTCAAAGTACGCTAGCCAGTTCCAGCTTATACTTGTAGCCTTCCTCCATTGTCGTCTGAAGCCGTAGGCAAAGGTTGCGGCCCGAAGCCCTTCGCAGATATGATGTTGGTACTTGCCAGGAGGGATATTTGGGCAGCATCTATAGCTCTAGGCTGAGGAGCCTCACTTACCGATCCAAAGTATTGTCCATGAGTGACTCCGGCTTCAAATCTCTCACAAGCGCAGCGAAATCGTCACCCTTAGAATTGGACTCGTTCGACAAGCGAGCGTGTCATTGAGGAAGGCCAAACGCAGAGAAAATTCGTATAAGTCGAAAACGCCCGCACCAAGGGCCTTGTCACTTCAGCGAGAAGATATAACGAGGACAGAATTTCAAATACTGAATCATAACAAAATCGCAAAGATCACAAAAGCAGAGAAGAAATAATAGATAGAGGGCAGCCGACTGGAAATGTAATTGCTTTCTGGCAAGGTCTAGCATTTCTCATACCGTTCTCATGAAGCCCCGGATTGGATCCCTCATCCCACCTTCCTCCAAGCCTCGAGAATAACATCCAGGGATCTACCTCGGCTGTTGCAATCTGCAGAGAGGGAAAGCATAACTTGAGCTTCCTGATGGTACTACATTCGTTGGACAAAGGACTCCCACATCGATGCTTCAGCCTTATGGTTGACCTTGAGCCCCAGGTTCGAGCATTCACAATTCTATTGGATTATTAGTGGAAGCGTTGCGTATCGAGGAAGTGGTTGGGAGCAACGGTGATCATGTGTATGTTGCTGGAGCACCAAGGACCTCGAAGGTCTCCAAGTTGAAACAGGCATATCCTCTCACTCCGATGGCCAAGTTTTTCCAAGTTCTTGAAGGATTAGACGATGTGGACCTCATGTCTGAAGAGTCAAAGCGTGTTAGTTCAAGTGCAACAGCAGAAGTTCCGGATGGAAGTCATGGCAGTTGATTATGACTTGAGCATGAGGTTGTCAAATTACGGTGGGCGGCGCGGCCCCGCAGACCACCAGGACGAAGGCTAGCTCTCCGCTCGGAATGCCGATAGTTCGAGCAAAAAGTAAAAAAGTACAAAAAGTGTGGCTGTCATGACGCGACGCCTGCAGTACGAGCCGTATCGAGAAGCCGAGTGGACATGGCGCTGATGGTGGACGCTGAATTTTCCCCGCATCGCGTTAAGCCTGCCCGACTCCCGTAATCCATATCCGCTCCAACAGAGCTACGGTTTTGGATTACTGTGATTCCACAAGCTCTAGCCATGTCGAATCCAGATCCCAAGAGACATTTCGACGCCGACTCAAATGCCGTCCTGGACCCCGAGCTTCCTCCATGATCCATCATCTCAGCGCTTTGTACATAAGATCAAACTTTATTCGCTTCTCTCCTTTGCTTCTCCTTTTCACCACTTCTTTCTTATCTTCCTGACCACTTACCTGGTATCGCACACTTCTCTCACCTCGTGGTGAATCTGTTTTCTCTACGGATTTCCAGCATTCAAGGCTTGGCCATGGAGGCGAACATGAGACCATATGAGAGAGTTGGAGATGCTGCCGACGCGCCCAACAAGTACGATATCGTGATCATCGGCGCTGGCCCGGTCGGGCTACTGCTTTCAACTTGCCTGGCACGATGGGGCTACAAAATCAAGCATATCGATAATCGCCCCGAGCCCACCAAAACCGGCCGTGCAGATGGGATCCAGCCCCGGTCATTAGACCTCCTACGGAACATGGGGCTGAAGCCTGCCATTATGGCCCATGAACCAGCAAAAGTCTACGAGGTTGCATTTTGGGACCCAAGTGCTACGGAAAAGGGCATTCACAGAACAGGAACATGGGCAAGTTGCCCGAGCTTCATTGATGCTAGATATCCCTTTACCACACTTTTACATCAAGGCTTGATTGAGCAAACCTTTATCGCGGATTTAGAGAAGAACGGAGTCAGCATTCAGAGACCGTGGACAATTACAGGCTTCAAAACAGACGAGAAGGCAGATCCAGCATTTCCTGTCGAAATAGACTTGGAGCACGTCGATGGGAAGGGAAAGGAGACTGTGAGAGCTCGATATCTTTTTAGTGGCGAGGGAGCGCGGTCTTTCGTGCGAGAACAATTGAAAATTGGAATCAAGCACAAGGATCCGATTGCACACGTCTGGGGGGTTATGGACGGTGTTGTCAGGACTGATTTCCCAGATATTAAGGTAAGTCCTACATCTTTCGCCTGGTTCTCACGTCTGACAAAATATCCTACAGATGAAATGCACAATACATTCAGAGCACGGTTCAATAATGGTTATACCTCGAGAGAATAATATGGTTCGTCTGTACATTCAGATTGCTTCTTCGACGGATAAAGACTGGAATCCCCGGAAGACTGCTACCGAAGAAGAGGTCCAGAACTCAGCGAAACGAATTCTTGAACCCTATAGCATCGAGTGGGAGCGAGTTGAGTGGTATTCTGTGTACCCTATTGGGCAGGGAATTGCCGATAAATACACACTGGATCATAGGGTTTTTATGGGGGGAGATGCTTGCCATACGCACAGCGTAAGTACTCATTATTATTAGCTGGGAACATACTAACACAAATTGAAGCCAAAAGCTGGTCAAGGCATGAATACCGCCTTCCTGGATGCCTTGAACCTTGCCTGGAAGATCCACCATGTCGAGGCAGGCTTTGCTGACAGATCTTTGCTTGAGTCCTACGAGTCAGAAAGGAAATTAATTGCGGAAAATCTGTTGAATTTTGATGCCAAGTATGCAGCACTCTTCTCGCAACGGCCACCCGCCGCAAAACACGTTGCGGCCGCCACCCAACAAGGAGCTGAAAACAAATCCGGGGAAGAAGAAAACCAATTTATCAAGACGTTCAAGGAATCTTGCGAGTTTACGAGCGGCTACGGAGTAGCCTATGATCCAAACGTCCTGAACTGGTCTCCCTCACATGCAGCCAAATCCAATATCATCAATCCTAAAGGCCACAAGCTCCGTACGGGCCGCATTCTAATCAACTCGAACGTTACCCGTGTTGTCGACGCCAATGTAGTGCATCTGGAGCAAGAAATACCCGTCAACGGCTCATTCCGCATCTATGTTTTTGCAGGGAAACCATCCACATCTCGCAAAGCACTCAGCGACTTTGCTCACAATCTCACCAAGAAGTCGTCCTTCTTGACCTCGTACCTGCGTGACGATATCGATGCCGTCTCTCATCACGAGCGTCACAATCCACATAGCCATTTCTTCACATTTTGCACCATTTTCAGCTCCAAGCGAAGCTCTATTGAGATTTCCAAAGACGTACCCCCTATTTTGGCTAGGTATAGAGACCATGTTTACGCTGATGATATTTGGGATCAGCGAGTACCCGATGCTGTTGCTGCAGCTCATGCAAAGATGGGATTGGACCAGGAAAAGGGTGGCGTCGTTGTTGTCAGACCGGATGGATATGTTGGCGTTGTCACCAGCTTGGTCGAGGGTAGTGGGACAGTAGACGCACTTAATGAGTATTTCGGGACATTTGTTACAAAGAAATTAGGGGAGCATCTGGCGCATTTGTGAGCGGGCGTCAATTGGAGCATGGGGAGTTCAGAGATATACATGTATTAGATTGGGGCTTTAAGTAGGCGGTGACGAAATATATACCATGTAAACAAATTCTTCAGTAATTCGGGCTATGTTGATTCGAAATTTGGTTTCGTTGGATGAGTATTCACCTTTCGAAACTACTTGTGGATACCAGGTGTACCTAGTGCGGGGCGGCGCTTTTGTGAATAAAGTTTAAATTCCATTCCCTGCACCTGCCACCTCAGAATCTACCCGCCTCCTCCATTCTTTCCAAGTTCCAACTCAGCGCAACGACCACAACAGACGATTCCTTTGACCAGAAGTCTTCGCAAACTACCAGACACATCACCAGATATCTACGTATTCTCTCGATGCCTGCATCAATTCGAGTTTCCTGTCGATCTGTCTATTCCGCGAAATGAGTGGACGCAAGCGCAAAGCAGCTGAACAACTCACCCGCGACTCTAGCCACCAGGTAATTGCCGTCGCATCGCATTAACGCGGAGACAATGTAAGGGAATCGTAGCTGACCGTAGGATAGCCTCAACTACCAGCTCTAGCAACCCCAGCACCGGCAACCATGGGCGGGATTATGAGTATCGTGGCTTCCGCCGTTTCTGGAATCAAGAGCTGGTTTACCGATCCTTACAACGTGCCATATACAGACATAACCCATGAATCAGGCAGAAGTAAGGGCTAGTATCTCTCCACCGGCTGCCTTTTACTCATACATTTTCAGTTACCGCAGATCCCCACATTCAGTTCTCTAGGCCCGAAAATGAGACCCCGACATCAAATAAACGGAAGAAGCACAAGCACCGGCGTGGAGAGACTTCGAGATCCCGGTCCACCGATAGCGGGACTCGAAATATTGGATGTGGCACTCTAGATATTGCAGGATGCAGTGAAGGCGAGGCCGCCCAACTTATAAACGCCTTCTGGGAGCCCCCCGACTTTGGCGGCGCCAAAAGATCCATTACGAATATACCACGACCGTCGCGAAGACCATCACAAAGATACGATGATGAACGGAGAACCTCCTATCAAACGCATAATGGTGCTAGACTATCTCAGATGACACCCGAGCGATCTACTTCTCCACAATCGGATGAATCTACACCTCCACCTGTTCCAAAAAATGTAAATTATCCAATGCCAACAACGCCAGAGTCATTACCTCAAGACGATTTGGAAAATTTACATAAGAAGGAAGAACAAGAAGAGTTAGCAGAGGCCCTGAGCAAACTTCTTGGTGCAGATGGAGAGCCAACTGATCCCAGTCCGTTGACGCCGTCGGGATTTATGAATAAGAAACGTATTCATTTAGCTAAGGAAAGAAAGTTGAGAGAGAAACAAGCGGCCCTTAAAGCTGCCCAAGAGCTCAGGTTGCATCGTCGACATCCACGGAAAGCCCTTATACGACCTCTTGAATATGAATGGAATGACGTAGTCAACCAAGTGATCAATTCGAAAGATTATCAACGAACTATTACGACTTCAATCGGAGGAACAGAGCTGAGATTGAAGGACTTTGCGACTTTATTGGGTACACGGGCCTGGCTCAATGACGAGATCATCAACAGCTATATCGAATGGGTTGTAGATGCGGCGAACAAAGTCGCCGTCGCACAGTCAAAAGAACTGGGTGAGCCGACGAGCACGGTCCCAAAGTTCATTGCACACAACAGCTTTTTCTACGAAAATCTCATCAAAAAGGGTGCTACGAGTACCCAAGGGCTTATGAGACGAAAGAAGGCACCCGGATTGTCATTGTTAGAAGTCGACTCAGTTTTCGTTCCGATATGTAAAGGTGCCCATTGGACTGTTGGCGTCGTCCGGCCAATTGCAAAGACCATCGAGTACTTCGACAGCATGGGTGGAAGCCCGCAGCCATTTATCAAGCTCATGCGAGATTGGCTCAAGTTTCAGCTTGGGGAGAAGTATAATGAAAGTGATTGGAGCACACCAGGGACGGCATGCGCAAACCAGAGCAATGGCTATGACTGTGGGGTCTTTGTCTGCACAAACGCGTTCTGTGTTGCCCTCGGGTTAGACACGATGTGTTACCACGAGACTGATATGACACAACAGCGCAGAAATATTGCCGCGGTCTTGATCAACAGGGGGTTCTTTGGAGACTTTGCATGGTTTGAAGGCGGGTTGTAACATGGTTCAATTTTAGGCGTTCTGGGAATGGAAGCGGAAGATACCCACTTTGTTGATATACTCGGAGTTTTGGGGTCGATCATAGCAGGCAGCTAGTTGCGGAAAGAGGTACTTTCCTAGCCTGCTGGTCTAAAGCATGGGAGCTGGGCATAAGTCTGCGCCAAACTTGTGGTAGCACTGGGGGCTTGTCCCACGTGCAGTTATTTCAATGTATACAATGTATGTCATAGCATCCACAATGATACATTGCATGGACTTGACCTCTTAGCTTTTTACATAATAGTACCTGGATAGAAAAACTGCGGTACCTGAGTACTTTAGATATTGAATATTTTCCGGGATACTTGCTTGGGAGTAGCGCTGGGCAACCCAGAAACTTGGGAGTTTAGCCGTTCGACGGCTGTCAGCCCCGCCGCGCCGCATCTGCACCACCATCCAAAGCATGGACATGGACTAGACATCATCTCCCCAAAGCATCATTCACCGTTGTTACATGTACATGCATGACCGTGCGATAACCTTATGCTAGCAGCCAAACTAATGTGCATGCGCCTACCTGCTTCCTGTTGGCGATAATTCGCTGTCGCCATGGCTAAGAAGGCAAAACAACGGGTCTCCTATGTGCTCCCCCTCGCGAACTCCCCTGGAGGCCATCGTCTGGGGGTCAATGGTCTGGCCGTAGACAGTGACCGATCTATCCTGTAAGTCAGGTTCGACGACGCTGAAATATTCAAGCAGGCATATCTTGTAAGACTTAGAAACTAACTGTATTGCAGCTATTCTGGAGGTAGAGACGGAGCCATATGTGCCTGGAACCTTAACCTCGATCTGAGCGGCGCACCAGCTGCGGAGAACCCATTCGAATCCCCGGAAGATCCCCCAGAGAAGACCTCGGAGCCCAAAAAGCCTACGACTTTTCGTGCCCAGACGCAGGCCCATACACACTGGGTGAATGATATTGTACTAGCCCAGAGCAACACGGCTCTCGTATCAGCGTCGTCGGATTTGACTGTGAAAGTATGGCGCCCATTTTCAGAGGAGCTGGAAGCTCCTCAAACCATTGGACAACATGCCGACTATGTGAAATGCCTGGCCACACCGAATTCGCATGTAGACTGGGTTGCATCAGGCGGACTCGATCGACGAATTTGTCTTTGGGATTTGAACGGAGCCGGTAAGAATCTTGAGATCGAGGTTGGAGATGAGGATAAGAGCGAAAAGGGATCTGTCTACGCACTGAGTGTGAGTCGAAGCATACTTGCAAGCGGAGGCCCCGAGTCTATTGTTCGACTGTGGGATCCGAGGTCTGGGAAACGGGTCACCAAATTTGTCGGGCATACGGATAACATCAGAGATATCCTCATCAATGAAACCGGCGATACTATCATGACTGCCAGCTCGGATCAAACCGTGAAAGTTTGGAGCGTCACTGCGGGCCGGTGTATGCATACATTGACCATGCACAATGACAGTGTTTGGTCGCTCTATTCCGATGACCCACAACTGGGCATCTTCTACAGCAGCGACAGATCAGGCCTTATTGTTAAGACTGATGTACGGGGGACGCTTGGAGAGATGGATGACGGTCTTTCTTTGGCTGTTGCTCAAGAGAATGATGGTGTCAACAAAGTCATTGCTCATGGAGATTACATATGGACCGCAACTTCCAGCTCTTCTATCAATCGATGGTCGAATGTAGATACCAGCTCAGATATCCAGTTGCCGGAAGCTTACAGGCATCACCGTGCTTCAAGTGTAGCGTCACGTCCAAGACAGCTATCTCCACCTACAAGTAATGGGCAGCCTAAGAAGGAGATACCTGCTCAATCCATCTTGAGGATTTCAAATACTGCGACCTTCCCATCGCCTGCGGCAAGAGACCCAGATACCGCAACCACGATTTCGAGCGCAGCTCGGAAAGGATCTGAGATACTCATTGATCCAGATATAGGACTTATTGTTCCGATCCTTGCTTTACCCGAGGAGACCATTGAAGGCCAGCATGGCTTGGTGAAACACAAGCTATTAAACGATCGAAGGAGAGCTTTGACATTGGATACTGCAGGTGACGTATTGTTGTGGGATTTATTGCGAGTAAGTTCCAATATGATGATTCCCATCAAGTACTAACATACAGAAGTGCATCCCTATCCAGTCTTTTGGCAAGAGACATCTTGAAGATGTGGAGCCTGAAGTCAACACCATGGAAGCGGTTGCGCCTTGGTGCTCGATTGACACCCGTACGGGCCGCCTTGCCGTGGTTTTAGAAGAATACAACTGTTTTGACGCAGAGATGTACGCGGACGAGCTTGAGCTTGAAGAGCCAGTGGAATTCCGGGACGATCAAAGGAGTAAGTGCAGAGCCAAGAGAGCTAATGTGGTTCAAATGAAGAAAAGCCTCTGCTAATACAAGCTGCTGTAGTCAATCTTGGGAAGTGGATATTACGGCATATATTCTCAAACCTTATTGATGAAACCATAAAAAGAGATGAAGCCTATCGTAAGGAACTCAACGAGAAGATAAAGAAAGGAGTCCAGCGTACAAATGCACCGACCTCTATCCAGCTTCCACCGTCTGTCCAAGGCGCATGGCCAGAAGGCACAACGCCTACTCTCACACCCAGAGGGAATGGTGCTTCCTATCCTATGACTCCAGGCATGGGAATTGGTGTTGCAACACCGGCGGTTCTAAATCATCTGCCTGGCGTCCCAGAAGATGGCGCAACTCTTGATAAACGAGCTTCGCAAACCAGCCGTGGCGATGCTGACAAGGGAGGAGACTACTTCTCCAGTACACAAATCGCCTCCGAAACAGGTGCTAAGGCAGTAGCTACTCCGAGTGAAGCACAGGACGAGAAACCGCCCAAATCGCCATCTGATGCGGACAAAGAGAATGGTGGCAAAGACACCAATAGTCTCTTTGGAAAGAAGTTCCGCATGGGCATGTCCTTTGGCAGCAAGAAAATAGGGAGATCCTCTTCAACAAATACAGAGAAGCCTGTAGTGGTGGATGAAAAAGCCGAAGATGGCTCAGAGACGTCAGAAAATGGCGAGAAAGAAAAAGAAGTTGATGATAATTTCTTTGGCATCATCCAAAAAATAAGACATGAGTACGATAAAGCTCTACTGGAGAATCCGGATCAACCAGTTGAGAGCGGCATCACGCCAAGTCTGCCAAATGAGACTCCGGTGTTGAAGCCACCACCTATGACAACCGTCATAATCCAGGAAGAAACTTCCGGTGGAAGTGCAGACCTGTATAGAGGAACGGTGGCAACAGTGGGCGAGGATGCAAGCCTGATAGAGCAGCGAGCGCCGATGTGGGTTGGGGATTTGCTGCTAAGAGTAGGTCTAATTCCTTGGAGTGTCCAAAATCATCTCTGACCCCCTCTCCAGAACAAAATTCCCCTTAAAGAACCAATAAAGGTTTCATTCATATTGCAACCATGGCAAGATATGCTGCCCAGCATTGCTGGCGCCGATGGAAACTCCCGCTTGAATGCGAACAGGATGCTTCGTGTCAAAAAAATACTTGCATACGTTGCAGAACGCATTGAAGCTGCTCCAGAAAAGCCAGATCCGGATGCGCTTAAACCGGAGGAGTACTTAGAGCTTTATTGTTACGATCAGGTAAGTTTAATCTTCTCCTGGTTTTTCATTTTCTCACACATAAAGCAGAAACTACCAATTAGTATGAGCCTCGCTACTCTCCGTGCACACGTATGGAAGGGAGGTGCGGATGTCATGCTGTACTATAAAAGCAACGGCAGAAAGCCCATTGCTTATGAGAAACCCGCAGAGCCCTCCCAAGAGGATCGCCCGGCCGCTCAAGCTCCTTCTTGAACTATTGTGTCAGACTCCTTCCCTTCTTCACCGATAGATATGCATGATCATACTATAGGATATTACATGCCAAGAGAATCAATCCTTCATGTGCAATTGCGTCTCTTTGCGATGTTCATTACCTCACGTGGCTGTGATGCTACTAATAGTATGATGTTAAGTGCAACCTAGCCCTTTTCTCCCAATTCAAGGACAATAGTCAATGACGGGTCCACAAGGCAATGTGGCAGGTCGTTCCAGTATTAGGAAGAACGGTTGGGCAGCCTTCCAAAGACCTCGAGAAAAGGGTTTGATCTAATTCACCAGGCGCTGTCGTTCAAATGAGTACTCTACAGTCTATAATTAAAATCCGAGGTTTATCTCTCATACAATGAGTTTTACAAATTGGGGAGACGACCCCATCTTCATCACTGCTATAACCATCTTTGATTGATAGTATTGGACGCCCACTGATAGGATCCCAAGAATATGGCACCCCCAGCACTGATCCAAAGAATTCGAGGACCAATCCCAGCGAAGAAGGCCCTAGGGCCACTAACCCTCAATATCTCCCTCAGCAAGGGGACCACAGCAGTCTTCTCCTTTGCTAACATCATCCGCGTCTTCAGAACATCCAGTGGCGTTGTAAACCCAGCAGCAATAGCTCCAGCAGCACTGCCAAAGAGTCCACTCTCCAAAGCACTAATCTCATCCTTCCCTGATGTCCGCCGCCTATACTCCTTCATTGACTCCCACAGCGGAAATTGTATAACCGTAAACGGCACTTCCCTCATTATCGTGACAGACCAACCCCTATACATCTCCATCCAAACCCCAGAAACCCCAATAGTCCGATGCTGTGACAAAATAGCCCTCAGAGCCAGTAACGAAGAAGGATACTGGCCCGCCTGTGCTCTCTGCTTCACGACCTCTGTCGGAACCCTCACGGCGCACGCAGCGACCTCCCCCAAGCTCGCAGCGACCATATGTTCAATAGGCGCTTCCCAATCCCTTACCAAGCCTCCTTCTTTAACCTCCTGCGCATGCCGGCGTGCCGATAAGAAGCTCTTGGAGTATTCGTATGTGCAGAAGAAAAGCGCTGCACCTGGTGCGGAGCCAATGATGGCGCTGCCAACGCCGCGGTAGATCCCTGAGAATCCACCGGAGGCAAGGAAGCCGGAGGAGGATTGAAGGCGGGTTTTGAGTGTGTCGAGGGGGTAGAGCGAGAGGTCGACGGTGGTTCCTGCAAGACCGCCGGAGAGCAGAGCTGTAGTAAAGCTACTGTTGGAGTGGGATTGAGAAGACATTTTGTAATGCCCTGATTCTGTATACCGTAGATCTGGAGTGACTTCGTGATGTTCAAAGCAAAATTAGAGGCCGAGGCCAGCTCGAGCTGGGAAAATGCATGGTTCGAATTCTTTGTACATATGGTTGAGATAGAGGTCGTTTCCTGGGAGAAATAATTTATATTTGCGGGGACGTGCCCGCGTCTCATTTGGATTTGGGTTGATTAGAACTAGAACTATCTACACAACTCTACATCACCCATTTATTTCTCACTTGGGCTTCTGGAGAAAGTTGTAGCTTATGGTTGAGAATAAGATGGAATGGGGATTGCTCATCGTGTCTCGAATGCTCTTGCTCTCTCAGCTCGCCCAATAGCTGCCACAGAATTCGTGAATGCGCTCTCCTCGATATGGAAGCCGCGCGAATATAATCACAAAAGGGAGATTGTTGGTCAGTCATCTTTATCCTACTTGGAGATCTAAACTCGAGCGCTAATCTGAATCTTTGAGATTAGGTCTTGCTATCAGTGGTGGAGTTGATTCTATGGCATTGGCAGCCCTTTGCTCTCAGATACAACATAATCATAGTTCACATATCTTCGGATCCCAAAATACGGAGAGTCGTCACTCTCAATTGGGGTCTTTCCATCAAGTAGCATTTAAAGCTTTTGTAGTAGATCATGGGGTCAGAAATGGCAGCTTTGACGAGGCTCACGCAGTTGCAGATGTTTTGGCCGCAAGAGGTTTTAGTCGTCACTTATCTCATGGAAGCGGAAAGCTAATATTGTTGTTAGGTATCGAGACGAAAGTCCTACAAATAGATTGGGCTCCTTTTGAAAAGCCAGCAGAGCTACCCAATTTCGAGTCGCTGGCCAGGAAATACCGTTATCAAGTCTTAGGCAACGCTTGTCGAGCTGGTGGAATCAACTCGCTCTTCCTTGCCCATCACGAGGATGACCAGGTCGAGACAGTGATGATTAGATTGATCGGCGGCCACAAAAGACTTGGACTTATGGGAATGAAAGCTGTTTCCGAAATTCCAGAATGCTATGGCATCCACGGCGTTCACGAAAGTGGCGGGAGACCCAACTCCTCTCTTGTACAAAATCAAGAGGCACACCGTCGAGGAAAGCACACATCTTATAAAACTACACAAAACAGAGTTGCCACAAACAGGCAAGCAAAGCCTCAATTATACCTCGAGTCAGGCGGCATCAGAGTCTATCGGCCCCTTTTGAATTTCAATAAAGGACGTTTGATCGCTACATGCCAGGACCAGGAGACAGAATGGTTTGAAGATCAGACAAACAATGATCCTACGCTCACACTAAGGAATGCGATCAGGCATATGTACAATTCTCATACCCTGCCTAGTGCGTTGTCGAAACCTGCTATACTCAAAATGTTGCACAAATGCCAGGATACTGCGAACACTCAGCTCAGGGTAGTCGAAAGTTGCCTCTCTCGATGCATTATCAAGGCTTTCGACACACGGGCTGGTACTCTAAGGATTGTTTTCAACAATATGAACGATTCTGCTCTCCCGTCCGCGACAGACAAAAAGTTGATAGCCGCGAATCTCCTACGCCGCGTCACAATGTTGGTCACACCTCGAGAACACGTACCGCTTCCTACCCTTCACGATGCGCTTAAGAATATATTTCCCGAGGTCTTCTCCTCTGCAGAACCAATCTCTAAACCTGTCGGGTTCACTGCGGGCGGCCTTTATTTTCAACCACTCGCCACTCACGAGACGACCCCTTCGTTTTCCTCGAAATGCGAATGGCTAATCTCTCGACAGCCTTATGACAGTATTGCAGCTCTCCCACTTATCACCTTTCCGCCCTTAAAAGGCTCTTCATGGTCAAATTGGACGCTATATGATGGTCGTTATTGGATTCGGATTCAGAATCTCAGCGAGAAGCCCGTTTTCGTTCGGCCTTTTCGCCACACCGATTACGATGAGTTCAGGCACTTGTTCGCACCGCACACGCGAAGCTCATTGCATGAGTCGCTAAAGAAAGTAGCTCCTGGAAATATAAGGTTTACCCTGCCATCTATTGTACGAAGGGAGGATTGGAAGGATACAGTTATTGCCCTTCCTACGCTGAATGCTCGGGCGCCTGAATATAAGGGGCTACTGAGCTGGGAGGTCAGATACAAAAAGGTAGATCTCGCCGGGCTTTCAATACCAAATCAAGACTTTGAAGGTGTAGAGGCAACCGCAAGTTAAGGAAACATGTATATTAGAATGATCCGCAGGGCTAAAGGTGTGAGATGCCTTCACTGAAATAGATTCCAAACCCCACCATCCTTAGTTCGAGGCTGAGGCTTAAGCCACCAAAAACGTAGAAAATGGCTCGTATCAGTTGAAAAGCTGAGTAGAGCCACTTAGGCCTTTCGCTGGACCTATTTCTGAGTAAATAGTAAAGAGCGTGGACCTTATTGCTTCATCGACTGTGTTGTGGCTACCCTTATTTTTGTTCAAAATTACAGCTTGGCTCCAAATATCCAAAAAAAAAAAAAACAACAAAACTCCAAGAGGTGTTCACCGAGAAACTAGATAGGAAAACAAATCGCTTCTCGAGATAGTCTTGATAAGCTCATATTTAAATGCTTGCAGTACTAGTGTTTAAAGACGTTTGTGGAAAGGAGATGAAAGCACCAGCACCCCTCGCTTCACACCTCTGTCGTTGCCAGGCAACCCAAAGATAACATCGTCATTGACAAGATCCCTCTCCCAGTGCTCCGCAAACCTCACACCCAACTCCCCCAAATAAAACGACAAAATCTACGAAGAAAATAAAAAATCAGTAACCATGCCTCCAACCCGCCGCTCCCGCACATCCAGCGGCCCCGCCCCAAAGGGCTCCCAAAAAACCCTCTCCTTTGGCAACACGAAATCCAGCACTCCCCTCAGCAAATCCAGCAAAGCCTCTGTCCCATCCCCCCTCTCCAAAACCACAAATATATCCATCAAACCAGAACCAGAAACATCAGAAGAGGAGAAAGATGTCGGACATACGACTTCCGAAGCAGCGGTCCAGCAACAGGCCAAAGTTGAATTGCAAGCTGTGAAGCAGAGTCCTGAAGAGGAGAGGGCGAGCAAGGTGACGGATGCGCAGATCAAGAGGTATTGGCGGGATAGGGAGGCGGAGAGGAGTGCGCCGAGGGTGCATCAAGGGGGATTGACTGTGGAGGAGAAAGTGTTGAGGTATTGGGATATGAGTAGTCAGTATGGTGTAAGTTACTTTACACCTTCTTTTTCTGTCTATATGTTATGGCGATACCGGAAAGGGAGAATGCTAATGAGGGTATGCTAGCCGGCTATTGGGATTGCGCGGATGAAGAGGTGGGTGAGGGCTAATAAGCTGGGATTGGAGCCGCCGATTGAGGTGTTGGCTGTGTTGATGAGGGAGGAGGGGAAGGGAAATTCGGGGATTGAGCGGGCTTATGTGGATGAGTTGATGAGTAGTAAGTTTGCTGTTGGGGAGGCATAGATGTTTGGTGATGCTTTAAAGGTTGGGGGAGCTTGGTATCTCATGATCGATGGGAGCAATGTACAATGTGGCTGGTATGGATGGAGTTGCTTGGGGTTGTGCTTGAGGGGGCTTGAGCTGGGGCGTTTGGTTGCTATTACCTTCTGCATTGGCTGTACTGTACAATTTGGTCTTCAGGCTTAGGAAAAGGAAATGATTATCTCAATCATGATGCTCTTTTGATTGACTACAGCCTACAAATCAACAAGCATCTCCTTTTAATGTGAAACAGGACATGGCTTGTAGAGCTTTGAGGTACGGAATTTAAGTTTCAATTACAAATTCACGCAAGAACAAATAAATTGTTGTCATTGCAGACCCATTTCTATTAAAAGTGACTGCTAGTGTGAATCTTGTTCTACAATTAACACCGAAACTCTGCCAGAAGAAACCATTTCTAAATTTGTACTTCCACACGCCCCTCGCCACCTGGAGCACCAGATTGCAAAGTTGGCAACAGATAAGTAATATCATCCCAAGGATGTCGGTAAAGACCAGTTCTGAGCCGCTTCTGATCTAAATAGTGAGCGATCAAGCCAATGCTGCGTCCCAGGACGAACAGGCCGTTCAAGACACCCATTTGCATGTAATCTTCGGCCTCCTCAGGAGTGAAAGCACCGCAGTTGCGCATCAGATCAACGAAGCAGACAGCGACGGCACCATCGACATTCAAGATCAAGTTGTCCTTCTTTGAAGTGGTGACTGACTCAACAGCAAGAGCATAGTCAAGCATCTTGCAGCTAGGGAAGCGCTTCTTGACAAATTCCTTGACAAGCTCAACACGAAGATCCGGGTTGTTTCGGGACTTGACCTTGTGGCCAATACCTGGAATGAGCTTGTTCTGCTTGCGCATAGAGTCGACAAAATCACGTGGGCTGAGACCCTTGTCGAAAGCCTTGGTGAACTCCTCGGCAGCACCGTCAAGAGCACCACCAAATCTTGATCCAATCGTCAGAAGACCACTGACAAGCGCACTGATTAAATCCTTGCCTGCTCTGGTGGTAATAATGGTGTTCATGGCACCAGACACAGCTGGACCGTGATCGGCAGTCAACATCAGTACCATCTCAAGGAACTTGCCAGCATACTCTGGGAGACGACGGCGGAACCAGAGCAACGACATAACACCGCCAATTCCAATGTCCTCCTTGAAGACGTCTGAGATTGGCATACCAGCGTACAGAAGCTCTTGACCACGGTCATCGGAAATGGTGGAAATGAACGCAGCGGGCTTTCGAATGAGACCAAGTTCTTGAGCCCATGAATAATCAATGGGGATCTTGGGTACGATTGGCTCGGGTTGTGGGACGATAGTACCCTCTTTGACGAGCTTTTGATAGACTGAGGAGAGAAGTTGTGGCAGATCCTCAAAGGTATCTGGGACGAAGAAACCGGCCTCCTTCATGGACTTGTTCTTCACGGCAGCGGTCTCGAGCTGCGAGTTGGCGAATGAACCAGCATGTCCGAATTGGACCTCGGTCTTGAACATGCTTGCGCAAGTTCCGATAGCCCACGCGACAATTGGTTTTGTGATCTTTCCTGACTTTACCGCCTCAATAACTCGGTATTCCTCAACACCTCCAACCTCTCCGAGCAAGAGCAGAATCTTGCATTCAGGATCGGCTTGGTATCGGAGGAGATGGTCAATGAAAGTTGTGCTTGGATATCTGTCACCACCGATGGCCACACCCTCATAGACACCATCCGTCGTGTTGGCAATAATGTTGTTCAGCTCGTTGGACATACCACCAGACTTGGAGACATATCCTACTGATCCCTTGCGGTAAAGCTTAGAGGCCACAATGTTGTCCATCATACCACCGGTGTTACCGATCTTGAAGGATCCGGGCTTGATACCTCCGACCGTGGCGGGGCCGATAATGGTGATACCCTTCTTCTTAGCTACGTGAAGAATCTCGCGGGCACGCTGCATGAATGGTCAGAACTAGATTTTTTTCTTCTAATGCAGACTTTGGACTTACTCTTTCAGGGACACCTTCAGCAATAATGGCAATTGACTTAATCTGAGGGTATTCCATGAGCTCCATGGTGGAGGTATAGACACTTCGTGATGATGCGAAGTTTACAACTGTGTCTACATCACTGTGCTTTGCCATTGCCTTGTTGACATCCTGGTAGACCGGCAACAGTGTCTCGCTGGTGCCCCAGTACATCTTGCTCACGAATTGACCACCAAATGTGTAAATGATACCTGCTACCGAAGGGGTTTTACGCTTGCAGATGAAATCGAAATCGAGCATGCCCTGGACCGCTCGTGGCTGGAGACCGTACACGAAACATCTCGTCTTGTCGTGGAAGAGGGTGTGCTCAGCACGAGGGCTCAGCGGCCGGCTGGGAGCTGCGAATCGGCGGATGTTGTCATTGGCAGAAAGGCCAGCAGCTGGCGCAGAGCCGTTGGCAGCGCCATTTGTGGTGGCAGAAGGCATCGTGGGTGCTATGAGGGAGGGATCTGAAAAAAGAAGAGCCCGTTAGCAATTGCAATTATTTTGAGAAGAATAATTACACGCCTCAAACGAGCTTGATGCTGGGGAAAGAGCAGGACGGTAAGCCGAGGATTTCGGGGAGAATTACTTACATGGAAGAGGAGATGGAGACGGAGTGGTAGAAACAACGGAGCTTTTTCTTGCGCTCCTGTCGAGTTCGGGGGAGGGTGGTGAGAAAAAGCTTGGGAGGGCGGCTTCCCGTAAACGTGCAGGAAGAAGGCCGAGCTGAAATCCCGGGACTTGATAATTGAAACGGATGAAGGATTATTTGGATAATGGAGAGGGAGAGGGAGAGGGTGTGATGGTGTTGTGTTGATAGAGAGGGTCCAAAGAGAGATGTGCGGTGGTGGTGCTGGGCTGCAACTCTTGTTGAATTGGATGACCGTAGCAGGCGTGAGCGTGAGTGTGAGCTTCTTCTGTTGATGAGGGTCCGACACCGACAGGAGATGCCAGGGCCGTTTGGTTGTTGAGCGGTCGGTCTTTGGGAGCTTACTCGTTTGGTGGAATTTGGTGGAATTGGGTGCAGACCGGCGAACTGATCCCTGCATCCCCGTTCGCTCGCAGCCCAATTTTGAGCCAATTTTGAGCAAGTCCGAGCCGCGACCCCGGGCTGTTTCGACGCTTGCACAGCTTCTGTGGAAAAAGTTGGGCCACCCGGGCAATTTGGTTGGAATTTGGTTGGAATTTGGTTGGAATCTTTAGCGCAAGTTGGGGTCCTCAACCATTCAATAATCGTAAGCCCTGTTTGGTCGTCTTTGGTCCCCTGTGGAGTTGTGAGGTGTGAGGTGTGAGGTGTGAGGTGTGTTCTCTCTGTACAGCCGGACTTCCTTTTTTCGGTCCCCGTAGCCTCGTCAGCTTTTGCCGCTATCTCCAAATTCCCAGCAGCCATCAACACCTGCGCATTACACTCTCCCTCCAGAATACCCCCATCCCCAGTCACACTTTATTCGGATTCCAGAGATATCGTCGTCGGTCCGTCAGCCGCTCTCTCTTCTGCCTATCCTCGAGCTTCATATTCGTCATCCCATTGCTATCCGCCGAAGCAATTTGTGTTGTTGACCCAGCTCCAGCTCTTTTTTTGGTATGTTCGCTTCCTTAATTTCTGTTCGTCTGCCCTGCAACTTTCCGCATCAATTCCCCGCTCTCAACTCGAATATTTCGCATCATCTCACCATCCGGGGGGTCCAATCGTCTTGAGAAATAGCGGAATTTCATTTAGCCCCGAAATTCCAATCCACAACTCTGCACAGCGCTCCTCTCAGTTTGACCGCCTCCACATTCTACCTACCAGAACCCAGTGCTTCTACTCCGAGTCCATCTGGACCATTTGGGCATAATTTTTGAACCTGTCTTCTGTCAACAGGAGAAAAAGCAACTGAAAAAACCCCAAAACTGACTGGGCGTTGAACAGTAACATACCTCCACAATGGCCGCCAAATCCATCCTCGAAGCCGACGGCAAGGCAATCCTCAACTACCACCTCACAAGAGCGCCTGTCATCAAGCCATCTCCTCTCCCAAAATCCTCAACACATAACGCTCCTCCAAAGCTCGCCTCTCTCTACTTTCCCGAAGATGCAGAGGTTGCAGATATCCTCAACCAAGCCGAGACTTCATACCCGTGGTTGCTCGCCCCCGGCGCCAAGTTCGTTGCGAAGCCTGATCAGCTCATCAAGCGACGAGGCAAGAGTGGTCTCCTTGCGCTGAACAAGACGTGGCCAGAGGCAAAGGCGTGGATTGCTGCACGTGCTGGAAAGGCTCAACAAGTAGAGACGGTGGTTGGTGTTCTGCGCCAATTTCTAGTCGAACCCTTCGTACCACATCCAGACGGAACTGAATACTATATTAACATCAATTCTCAAAGAGAGGTACGTCTAAGAATGATTTCTCAAGCGCAAGCAATACACCCCAAAATTAGAAGAAATATTCATAACCAAGCATAAATGGGAATTTTCAAAAAATACCTATTTTCCGCTGTGGCATCCAAGTGGATGAGAAATCATACGGAACTTCATTTGAAAGTGGGAGTTCTTCATATGTGGGCTTGGTCGCCTTTTATTCATGCCCGGATTTCGGTACGCGCTGCCAACGGGCGAGCGGAGGCTAGGCAATCCAGTTCAAGCGGCCCACATATCTCTGTCAAACAAACCACCAACTACCAGATTTTGTACCTGCATTTGCATGTGCACTACCTCCCGCCGTCAAACCCTTTCCGTTGCTCCAGGCTGGGTTACATCCCAGTCGGTTATATTCGCGTCCAATTATATGCTTTCCCAAAAATCACCTGCTGACCAAGTCTCTTTCTATCTAGGGTGACTGGATCCTCTTCACACACGAGGGAGGTGTTGATGTTGGTGATGTCGATGCCAAAGCTGAGAAGCTCCTCATCCCCGTGGATCTTTCCGAATACCCATCCAATGATGAAATTGCCGCTGCTCTCCTCAAGAAGGTTCCCAAGGGTGTACACAACGTCCTCGTTGATTTCATCTCGAGGCTCTATGCTGTCTACGTCGACTGCCAATTCACATATCTCGAGATCAACCCCTTGGTGGTCATTCCCAACGCCACTGCGACATCCGCCGACGTTTACTTCTTGGATTTGGCTGCTAAGCTTGACCAGACTGCTGAGTTCGAGTGCGGTGTCAAATGGGCCGTTGCACGGTCGCCTGCTGCCCTAGGCATGGCTGCTGTGAAGGCAACCGATGGAAAGGTCAACATTGATGCTGGTCCACCAATGGAGTTCCCAGCACCATTCGGCCGAGAGATGAGCAAGGAGGAGGCGTATATCGCTGAGTTAGACGCCAAGACTGGTGCATCTCTCAAGCTCACTGTCCTTAACCCCAACGGCCGAGTATGGACTTTGGTTGCTGGTGGTGGTGCTTCCGTTGTCTACGCTGATGCTATTGCCAGCAGTGGTTTCGCTGATGAACTTGCCAACTATGGTGAATACTCTGGTGCTCCGACTGAGACCCAGACCTTCCACTACGCACGCACGGTCATTGACCTCATGCTCCGCGCCCCTATCCACCCAGAGGGCAAGGTTCTGTTCATTGGTGGTGGTATTGCCAACTTCACCAATGTCGCATCAACTTTCAAGGGTGTCATTCGAGCTCTTAAAGAGTTCAGCGGCCAATTGATTGAGCACAAAGTCCAAATCTGGGTTAGACGTGCGGGACCTAATTACCAAGAGGGCTTGAAGAATATCAAGTCTGTCGGACAAGAGTTGAACTTGGATATGCACGTGTATGGCCCAGAGATGCACGTTAGCGGTATTGTACCTCTCGCTCTCATCCCAGGCCGCTTAGCCCACAGCACAGTAGAGGAGTTCAAGGGTTAAATAGATTTGATGATGTATGATTTGGCAGTTGAGGCTCTCTGGCATATGGGTCTGAGTTCGTTGAAATTGTGGCGTCCAAATTCGTGCTAAAGACTTTTTACAAATAGACCTCATAATTGCCCCAGGGATTCCAATGCTTGTGTCAATAGGATTTCTGAGTTTCGTGATTGACTCTGAATAGAGAGATCGTTAAAGAGAAGACGAAGATGCCATTGTTCAATACGAAAGTGTTCAACATGTGAAAAGTGTTAAGCATTGAATTGAGCTAGCTGTACAATTGGCCAATGGCATTCCAAGGCGGGGCCTACCGTCCCGCAAGCTCCTTCCCCGAAGAGGAAACGCCGTATCGCATCATGTCAAGATTAGACAGCAGCACCAAGATCCTCCGCCGCAGTTTCGACTTCCCTTCTGTCATGAATAGATGAATCACACTCTTTAAATCTTTCACAATACACAATACTTCCACTCGTTACCTCCGCAGTCAACACTCTCGTTCCGCTCCGCTGCGTCGAATCCGAAATCCCGCCTTTCAAATCTTCTAGTAGTTGTGAAACATTCGGGAAAGCCCTGCTGATTGGGTTCTGGATCTGCAATAATGTTTATCAAGGCGGTACGTTTGGAACCCCGCGACACGTCTCATGCGCTGGCTGCAAGAGCCCGTCAATCGTTCTTCCAATTCGCATGATGTTTTCGAGCATGCTTGCTGATGTGCTTCTCGGCAGCTCCAATTCGCGCTCCTCGCGCTCTGCGCCAATGCCGCGCGCGCCGTCCAGACAATCGAGATTAAAGGCTCCGATTTTGTCAATTCGGTCACTGGAAATCGTTTTCAGATCGTCGGCGTCGCATATCAGCCAGGAGGTCAATCGGGGTACAATCCAGGCTCTGGGGTTGATCCGCTGAGCGATGGAGCTGTTTGTCTGCGGGATGCTGCTTTGATGCAAAGATTGGGTGCGTTATTTGGCTGAGAGGACTTTGAACCATACTGAGAGATTATTCAGGTGTCAATGCTATCCGGGTTTACAATGTCTCTCCTGATATCAACCATGATCTTTGCGCCAGCATTTTCAATGCCGTGGGCATCTACATGTTGATCGATGTCAATTCCCCATTGGGAGGCGAAAGTATCGACAGAAGTAACCCGAGCAGCAGTTATACCTCTTCATACCTCAACCGAACGTTCGCTGTCGTGGAGGCTTTCAAGAGTTATCCCAATACCCTACTTTTCTTCTCTGGAAATGAGGTCGTCAATGACCTGCCTACTGGAGGGCCAAATCCTCCTTATATGAGAGTAAGTGTATAATCTATAATTGCACTATATGTTCTGACAAGTTCAGGCCGTCACAAGAGATCTCAAGAACTACATTGCCAAGCACTCTAAGAGAACCATACCCGTTGGTTATTCTGCCGCAGATGTTCGTGAAATTCTGTTGGATACTTGGAACTATCTCCAATGCACCACGGGCAACGATGCATCAGATCCTAGCCGAGTTGACCTTTTCGCTCTCAACAGCTATTCGTGGTGTGGAGACAGCTCATATACAACCTCTGGCTACGATGTTCTTGTCTCAGACTTCAGCAACACGAGCGTACCAGTCTTTTTCTCCGAATATGGTTGCAACAAACCCACTCCAAGAGTTTTCACTGAGGTCCCGGTTCTGTATGGTCCCTCGATGGCTCCTGTCCTCTCCGGCGGTCTCGTCTACGAGTTCTCCCAAGAACCTTCTGACTATGGACTTGTAACGATCAACACCGATGGCTCGGCCGAGCTGCTCTCCGACTACGACTCTCTCCAAAAGCAATACAATGCTCTCAATGTAACCGCTCTTCAAGGCGTTGCAGCTCAAAACACTACTTCGACGCCTCCGAAGTGTGACTCTTCACTCATCACTAACAAAGGCTTCGCTACCAACTTTACCATCCCGTCACCGCCATCAGGAGCGGAGGACTTGATCAACAATGGCATTAAAAATGCCCCTGTTGGAAAGATTGTGACGGTCTCCACTACTACAGTCAGCCAATCTGTGAAGGGTAGCAATGGCCAGGCCATTTCAAACCTAGCAATCACACCTTTGAAAGAGGACGAGAGCAACAACCCAAGTGGTCAAACTCCAAGCTCAACTTCAACCACTAGCTCCGCACCTGCAGCAACTACGAGCAAGAAGAGCAGTGCCACAACACTTCAGGCAAGTTTGGGCGCTCTTCTTGGTGTCGCTTTAGTGGCTGTTGTGTTACTTTGATTTGACTAGAGCATTTTTTCGCTTCTTGTGCATAGATTTTATCACGCCCGTCGATGAGCTACGAGATTACGGGGAGATTTGGATATGGGTTCTTCATTGCAATTCATTTACAATCACTGGCTGATTGAAGGAAGGCAATAAGAATACCATAGTATTAATAATGCGAGCATATTCCTAGACCATTTGAATTACTATGTGAATTCCCTGTGATCGACACTTTAGCCCTGATGTTTCTTCTGAGCAACTTGATTACAATGCCAACAGAATACGCCAGTATCTGAAGCTCAACTCAAGAGGACACTCGAACCGCAATCTATTTCAAAAAGCAGAATACATTGAGATTCGTGATTCTTTATCCAACCTCGCAACCCGCCCCCCTTCCTTCCCAACCCCACAATCCCCACATACCCCCTTCTTAACAACAATAGTCCTCACCTCATCCCCACTCACACAATCACCTTCCCATCTGTATTCGGCGCAGCGGAGGAACAGTTCTGTCGGTGTGCGGTGGCCGCAGGCGCGGAAGAGGCGGTCCCAGACTATGCACATTTTTTTGTGTCGGGTGTATTGGATGGAGTTGAGGAGCGGTTAAGGGGAGTTATATATAGGCAAGGGAAGAAAGTGAGTTGAGTCATTGGCGGGGTAGGGGGAGGTTGAATGTGTTGTTTGGAAGTGTTGTAGATGGAGGGGGTGCTTATTCACGGAAGCAGAGGGGGTTCGGGTTATTGACTTTAAAAGGGGGTTCGTGAATAACAAATGCAAATCATTTGGGCTGTGGTAAATTAAGAAATTGTGAGACTATTTTGCAGGTAAGTTCTTGTAGGTGAAGGAGAACCATAAGACGCTTTGAATCTTCTCGGTGGCAGAAAAACTATGAATACTTGCTTGACCATTATTCATATTTGAATTATCGCATAAGTCACTTGATATAAGCGGATTTCTGATCATCGATTTCTTCTACCTTGTTTTCATTTACCAAGCCCCCATGCCTCTGAAGGCAGCTATCCAAATGTAATCCATTCCTCAAACGCCCTCAATAAACGCGAAAACACCGCCCGAATGTCAGTACGCCGCACTAGACCAATCCACAAAAGCAGGAGAATATGTGGCGAGAACGCATCATAGTTTGGTAATGATGTCCCGTGACACCGAGTCACTCAACCGCCGCGAAAAGGGCAAGTCACTGCTAGAACCCCCTCCATCAGGACTACCACTCGGTCCAGCGCCAGGAGACCCCCCAAACCGCCTCTGGTTCTCCTGCATCCGGAATCTCATCAACCAGCGGACATGCATGCAAGTGACCTGTTGCGTGCTTCTCAGCTCAGCGAGCTCGTTCTTCATGGGCATCGTTTCATTAAGGAGCATCATTGTATTCTTGCCCTGGAAATCTGTCAAGTCGTTTGCGAGTCGAGTAAGCTTGTTTTGTTGCGACTCGAGTAGTGAGAGTAGATACTCATGCCCTGAATCCAATGGCTCTGTGTTTGCTGACTCGGGGAGATCGCCCATAGATAGATCCATTAAGGCGCCTCCTAGTGCAGCATTTCTGTCTGAAGCTCTCTCTGAGGCTTTCTGCCCGCTCTCGAGAAACTTGATCCGCCGTTCTTGGAGATGGTTGGCATCGGTCAGATTGCGCATCTCTGACCTGAGAACATTGATTTCCTTTTTCATAGATTCCGCCATTGGCCCCACCAGCTTGAAGTTGCACTCATCTGCGTGTAGAGGTAAATCTTTCCGTTTCGCCTCATGCTGACAGCCATATTCTGCCCACTTGCAAAGACACACAATTTCTGGGCAGCCCTCCTCGTGCGCGGATTCCTTGCAACGTAGAATATCAACGCCGCAATGCTCACAGGCTTTAAGCTTTTTCGCGCACGACTTCTCCCGGTGATCCTCCATGTCAACCAGTTGGAGAGTTTCATTACAGTCCGGGCAGTCGGCAGGATAGTGCAAGCATCCTCGGTCAGCCATCCGCCTCTTGACCACCCCTTTGCACTCCTTTTCTGAATCAACACCGGGACACCGGACGGTGGCCTCCACACAATACTTTTCCAAGTGATTCTCAAGCATAGACCGTGGAAATAAAGAAGTACAGCAGGGACATTTGGCCTTCAAGGCGTCCACTTGGTTGTGAACCATCTTTGGCGCTCGACCAACCCCATCACTCTCTAGCGGTAAACGGTCGACTGGACATAGTTTGCTGTGAGACAGGGCGTCGGTGATACATGAGCGACAGAATACGTGATCACATTCTGTCAGAACGGGATCGACCAACGGGCAGCGGCAGATTGGACACATAAGATACTCATCCACATTTCCATCGTAAGTGAGGCCTCGGAGATCGATTTGGTGAGGAATGTTGAGGCTAGACGCTAGAGGTCTTTGGATATCCTTGAAAATATTGGGAGGTGTGAGACTTAAGTTGCTCGGCGGTGTACTTGGTGCAACTTGATCATCGTTGTCCATTTCCATGAAAGTGGAAGGTAGTGAGGGGTCCAGTGGCGGTTGCTCCGCAGGAGGCATATTGCTTGGACCCTGTCTCCTACCGGTTTCTTTCCCTTTTTTTGCGATGCTCGGATTTCAAGTAAAAGCTGGCCGACTAGTCCAGCTCGTTTGAGCAGGAGCAAAGTTCAGCAGAGGCTCGGAATCTTCAAGACAGCCAGTGCCAGCACGTGCGAGGTGAGAAGAGGTCTCGGAGAAGCGGAAGATATCGGTAATAGAAGGAAAGTCGAGAAAGTAGCGGAGTTTAGTAGGAGTCGCAGACCAGAAAGTTCGAAGAGGCAGCCGCCATATTGTATTAGCCAAGTTGCGTTATTTCGTAGTAAATAGTTGTTGTAGGTGCAGTACTTACACGCACTTGGCATTGCACTCGTTTATCATATAAGAGATCGTTATCGTTTCTGGTTCGCATCGAGCACCGTAGCAAGACAAGATGCTCGGAACGCCGTATGATTGGCGGGAACGCAGTGAATGCATTTGGGCCGTCTGACGGCATCTTGACACCAAACGTTCTCAGTTCCAAGATCCTTCGAGGACCATTACGATTACGGTATTCCTCTTCTTAGAGACATTGTATGTTCTTTGAGCGACCAAGAAAACTTCCTCCGATCGCCGCGACGACGACCTTTTCCTCCGCCTTGTCCTGTTCAAGGCAGCCTACTCTACTCCAACCATGGCCAACCCCAACCAGTACTTCCTCCTAGCGGATCACATTAAGTTGTCATTATTAGAACGGCAGCGGGCGATTTCGTTAAATCTTGAGCCCACCTCTCAGGATGGCCATATCTCGAGATCTTTAGATTCGCTGCGGGAAGGACTGGAGAACGTTACAAAGGAACGGGTCCGGTTGGAAGAAGCAGGAGAGACCTCGTAAGCAGCCTGAAGTTGAAATGTTCTGCGGACTTGGAGCTGATGGATCTATTAGGGCCTCTCTCACCATGCAAGAAACGGAACACAAACTACAAACGCAATACAATGATTTAGCATCCCAATTCCGGGGTACACCTACAGATACGACCTCTTCAACGATATCCCATCCCAACGACCCCTCTCTCTCCGAAGACTTTACACGAGCCTCTGAACGACCGCGAGTTACATCCTCTTCATCATTCCTCAAAAAGTCTCTCCGAGGCTCAAGTAGCCCCGCCACAAACTCCCCAAAATCAGTTCGGTTTTCCGACGCCCCATCCGTTCAAGACGAAGATGCAGCACGAAATGCCCTTTTCCCATACAGAGACGACCCCACGTCTGGTCCGCCCGATCAGTCACACCTCGATAATCAGCAAATCCATGCATACCACTCGCAAGTGCTAGCTGAGCAAGACGAGGCTCTCGACCGCTTAGGAGAGTCTATTGGACGGCAGCGGGAACTGAGCATTCAAATAGGAGATGAGTTAGATGAGCATGTACAGATGCTAGATGAAGTAGACGGCCATGTAGACCGACATACAACAACGTTGAACAAAGCACGAAAGAACTTGGGGACAGTAGCGAGGAAAGCCAAGGACAATATGCAATTGACGATTATTCTGATACTGATCATTATACTAGTCTTATTGATTATTATCCTTAAGTGAGAGTTATTCGAGGAATGGAGTACATTTAAGGGGCCGGCGTGCTGAGGGCGGCTGTATTCTCTTTGCATTGCTGGAGTTTAGGACATCAAGGGACAGTGGACTTTGTAGATACCGAACTGGCCTTAATAACAATTGAGACAGGCTGAATTACAGATGTATATATGTATAAGCATTTTCTCAAGGGCTCATTTTTATCTCGCCTGCTCTATTGTACAGATCCAGATCTCTCGCCTTTCCCAAACCCAAATCCTACAGCCCAGGATCCTGACTTGTACCAGCCCTATCCAACATGTCAGCAACAGTTTGCTTCGGTTCCTTAGGACTTGCAGTAGGGCACCGACCTACTTATGTTTCTTCTCCGCCTGATCCGCAGTCTTCGTCTGCATCTCCTCAATCGACTCGGACTTATCATGGCGGTCCGCAGCGACCGCTTCCTCGCTATCGCTCGCAAGTTCTGGCTTCCATTGACCCTTTCCGTCCTTTTGCTTTTGTAGTCCGTCCTCCTTGTGCTTCTCGTTTTGTGCTGCCTGGTCTGGGTTGTCTAATTGCCTGAATCAGTCCCAATGCTTTGTGTCATTCATTGCGACCTAGAGGTGGGACATACGGCGATCGGTCTCCTTCAAACTCCTAACACTCGAGGCCGTAAACGCTCTCGAAGGCATGGAAGTCGCCGGCCGAGCGGCAACGAATCTCGAAGTTCGGTAAAGGAAAGACATGATTATGTTCTTCTATCCGTATTAGGCTCTTCTTCTTCTCTCTGAATTCTATTCGCGTACTCACTTGCGGGATAGCTGGTCTGAAACTTGGTTGAGTATTTAGAGGTCAAGAAAAGCAATAGTGAAGCAATGAAGGTTCAATTAGATGTCTCGAGAAAATGATGACCACTACTAGCAAAGTCAACAGTACCAAACTAATTATTCATCTAGACTCGGTAGTGTTCTTTTGCTTCCGGGTTTTGCTCAGATACCTGAACCTCGGATAGCACATTATTCAAGTACGTCATACGCCCATTTTCACACGCAACTCTTAGTCCTGGGACCCACGTTTACAGGAACATTCCGTGCTTCGTTGCTAGGAAGAGAGAAGGACAGGGTCCATCTCACCACAAGTCATCCGAGTTCGGAAAGTGGGAATTGCCTCACAAATGCAGCAGGTCAGCTGCTCCTCGCCACCTCACTTTTGAAGCACCCTGTTCGCTCTCTTGAAATGCTTTCTTGTCTCAAGGAATAGGGACGATACAGCATTATAAGGTTTCACTCGAGGCGAGGTCATGGATGATGTTTATGTAGTACAGTTGAATTGACAGCTAGCATGTGCTATATGACCGTCCGTGTAATGAACAAGAAGAGCTTTCCCATTTAGATCCTTAGCCAACCCCAGATATATGCCTCTTTGCCAAAATGAAAGGATATGACCGAATATTTAGAGCCCAATACCCCGTCTTCAAGACATGTATCTCATCAGTAAGCCCGTTAGATATGACACCGTTGGATTGCAAATGTAGCACCCAAATCATCCCGCTGAAAGCACCGCATGACCAACACCAACAACAGAAGCGCTCATCATCATACAAGAAGCGCAACACATCTGTTCACACCAACACCCTGACCGCCAGCCCCGACTATTCATAGATAACTAGAAAAAAAATATCAAGAGAAATCTTGCCGTCCCTGTAAAAACCGGATAACACCTGCAGAGCCCTGTCTCTGATGAGAAAAGGAAATCGTTCTATGTAACTTTGGAGTGTATCTTTTTTTTCTCGTAGACCGTTCGAAGACGCCGCTTCATGTCCCACCCAAAAAACAATGCAAGCCAAAACACCGACGCAGATATATGCAATGCGCGCTCAAAATCAAACCGCCATCATGGGACGGAAACACTCGTACAAAGGTATCGATATCGTCATGTCGCGCCGTTGCTGGCTCAAGGAATTTGTTAAAGTGTGATTCGGAGAATTTATACAGAGGATTCGATGAGGGGAATTATGCCGTAACCAGAGGAGTATCGATGCCGAAGAGGGGTGCCCGCCCAGAATGAGATTTGATGAGAATGCGGAGAACAGTCAATGCGAAGATGGACAACTAGCACTGTTGATGGGCGAGAACAGAAGCAGAGAAGTCTACCAACGACGTCCAATTGTCTGGCTTTGCATCCTGGCGGGCGACACCGATTGAGGGGGACTCGACATGTTTATGCCTCGAGTGCTCGGGTTGACGATGGGGATGGCATTACGAATCCGAGTCGCTGCTGGTTGATGCAGCTTCAGAGTCGTTGGCTGGCTCTGGTATGACGGAATATAAGGGTTCGAATTCGAGTTGAGCGAGAAATGCGAGTCCGGGGTCACTTGGTGGGATTGAGGACTGGACTCAGGGGACCCGCTAGACAGCGATGAGCGATCGGAAGATGAGGAAATGGACACCATGTCTGTCTCGGTGAGAAGGTTCGGGCAGAACTCCATATCGTCATCCAGATCGAAGGACCGACCAGCTTCAAAGCGTTGCCGGAAATTCGTCACTACGGCGGCCTCTTCTTCTTTCCGCACATTGCGAAACGGCTTGTGGGCGGACACACGAGGTGCTCGGCGTCCACGACCGCTGTGGTGGTTCGAAGAGGCCGCCTGCGCATTGGCAGCGGAAGGATGTTGGTGGTTATAATGGTAGAAGGACGACATGGCTCATGAAGATGAATGTTGATGTCAAGGTCGATGTGTCGGTGAGCGGCTGCGTTGTGTTGGGATTGTGGGCCGATCGGAAGGCTGGGCAAACAAAGAATCTGTCAAGAGGCAAGCTTGGGTGTTGGTGACAGTAATGCGACGTCGAGGAAGTGCGGTAGATGCGACTGATTATAGTGTTGGTTGCGATGGGATGGAAGTGATGATAGCAGAGGTAGGTAGATGGAGGAGAAGGTGAGGAGGGTGAGCGGTTGGATGATGAGGAGGGGGCTGGCGAGGGTGGTGGTGGAAGAGGGCCAGTGGCGACGAACTCTGGCCGCAACCAGTTTAGCGCTGCGAAATGCAAGGCGGCTGGCCTTGCACTTGCCCGGCCTCTCCAGGTACTCTGCTGCTGCCCATTCCTGCGAGTTACTTATGGCAACTGCAAGTAGGGTACGAAGGGGAGAGGCTTTGGTGCATTCAGTAGTCTAGTCTAATATCATAACCCGCAGCAGCATCCCCTCCCCTGGTATTCGCAGCGAGAGACTCTCTGTTCATCTGTTTGTTTTGCTGTCGGGAAACAGACATCAACATTAAGCTCATTCCCCCAGGCTGCCGAGTGGCGGCGAGTCTGTGTCCATGCTGAGGCGTACAAGCTTCTACGTAGTGCTGGTACTGCACTGCAAACCTCGCTCGTCCTTCGCTTCAACAACCTTGTTGTACGCCCGCCTCGAACCCTGAAGCCCCTGCTTCGAAGTTCGGAAGCACCCTCATCATCTGGAACAAGCACCAGCCAGGACGATCGACACCCTGCACTGTGCTGGATAGAGTGAGTATGGCAGCTGTCGTTGGGCACAGATCCCTTCATCGTTTTGGAGCAACCGCCGTCAGCGACTCAGGAAACTGCCGCAGGCTCGCAGCAGTCTGCAAGCTTTCCCCCAGCCGCCCTATCCCAAACCTCAAACACCATTGTACGCAGCTTCTCCATATCCGATTCTCCAATCTCCTCTCGACCTGCGCCAGCCACCAACATCACCCGCCAACCATTGTCCGCTGCAGACGGAGTGTAACCGGCCTATCACCATAGCCCGGAGTATCTATAAATGCCCATCGCATTGTTCATTTAAGCTGCATGCACCCAAGTCGTAGACCTTATTCTTAGTGGTAGTCGAAGCCCCCGCAGCGCAGCGCAGCACAGCCCAGCCTTTCCCGCGGGGACAGGTCGGGGTTGTCCGCAAGGAGCTTCTGGCTGCACAATCCTGCAAGCCTTTTGTTCCAGACAAGTGACCACGAGCACCACGAGCCCTGGGGAAACAGAGCAGAATCAGAACCGGAATCAGAAGCTGCACCTGCCACACCAATTCCCCACGATGCTGCTGTGTTTGGTTGATCGTGACACCACCTCACCGCCAGTTCTGACCCGCCCTACTGCAGAGAATGTTTGCCAATTGAAAGTGGATCAATAAATAGATCCATTGATCGATATGCGTGGCATAGAAAGCTTTCAATTGTTAGCCTGCCACGTGCGATTGTATCAAACGTGGATTTCTAGGAGCTGGCGGGGAGGATCTCGTCGGTCCTCAAGCTCAAGGTGCTGACTGCTTAAGCTTATGACAACCCCACGACTCAGCCTGGCCGGCTGGTATAAGCGGCACAGATGGATACTTTTGAGGCTTTGCATTAGCAAGCAATTTGGACTGTAGATTATATTGTCCGTATCCGGTCTCAGTCACCCTACACCCAAAATGTTTTCATCGACAAGACTTCTATTCCCTTGACGGTTCAATCATCGTGTAGAACAACTTTCGCTGAATGAGCATTTCAAGCAACTTGCTTTTGTGGTTTCCGGTGATTCATGGAGAGTAATGCTTAGACAAAACCCATACCGACCAGCGGGGGTGAGCCAGACTTGGTCTTCTTTCCCTCCAGCACAAATATCAACTTCTTTGTAGTTGAGAAATTTCTATTGCCAACTGAATGAAGACAATTGGCAGATAAAGTTATTGATCCTGAAGTTCCTGAAGGCCCCGAAGCTTTACCAAATACTGACACACTCCCATTGGTTACAGACTTCAGGATGGAGTGCCAAAGTCTACTTTCATGGGTGACTTTCGCCAGTATCTCAATTTCTTTTGAAGCTGTACTTTGAATCATTTATCCAATCCTCGAGCTTTAACGAATCGATTAATTTGTTCTCGTGTCAGCTTCTCGTTGTAATGTTCTTGTACCTCGTAGAAAGATATAATTTCTTGGGTGCAATCGACAACACCCTCAATGTCGATATTGCTTTCGGCAAGCCAGTTGGCCAGTCTCTGCACTTTTGTCCGAGCTGTTCCGCCTTGCCTGTCTGGAGTGCCGCCTTTGGTTTGACCAACTGAGCTCAACGCAGCATGTGCCGCACTTGCGAGACCTCCTGCGGAACTGCTGGCTGATTGCACTCCGGTTTGGTTTGGACGAAGCACAAGAGCAAGTAGGATAGCCATGATGGCAATTGTATGGGGAGCATAGAGGAGAGGAAGGTCGGTCATGTAATGGTCATTTATGATGGACCAAGCGAGAGCTGACTCTTCTTGAGTGAGAGAGAACGTTCCTTGCAGGGCGGTCAAGGTCCTATAGGGTTGATGCACAATCATTTGGGAGCTCATCTCCGATATGAGAAAGAACTCGCATTCGCCGAGTTTTGAGGTGTCGCTGCTGAAGAAGTCTGAAGGCCAAGTCAGCCCGAGTCTATCAACGAAAGAGTAGTATTACCCGGCCATAATGTCCGGCCCTCACTCACGACAAGCCTGATGTGGTGGGGGCATTCTTCCATCTTGCATGCTAGATATACTGCAGTGGCGAGCACCAGGTATGGGTTTGTTCGTCTGATCTCGACCTTTGAATAAAACCGGCGAATGTATAATTGAGCTGTAGCCATGGCTTGTTGTCGCACACCAAGCCTCTTTCCAAGCCGAGCAATCTCTGTAGCCAAACAAAGTTAAATTAGTCAAAAAGGTAGCTCGTGCGGTACTTACGCTGATTGAAATATATGCTAAGATGTCTCAGTTGAACAAGAGGATACATCTGCACAAGATTCTGGTCCTCATCCTCCAGTTTCTTCCGGAGATCATCTAGCTGCTCTCTGGAAAACTGCCAGTGCCGCCGCTGAGTCGACTCCCAGTAGTTTGCAGCCATCTTCGAGTATACTATACGATGGAGCGGAGGCTGCCGCTTCGAGAGCGTAAAAAAGGCGGCAGATGTTGTCCAGTGGGGAATACTCTTTGGGAGACTGACGACTGAAGAAGTGACATAGGTACAGGCGCTTCGTTGAGTCTCTCTATCCGTGCAAGTAGGGATGGGTGTTATGAATCCACCGGTATGCGAGAATCGAGAACTGGAAACGCGTACAGCATAATTCGTAAATTTAATATTTTCGTAAAGGTCGGACAAACAGAATTGATATGATGTACCAACGCGGGGCTTGGGTAGACCCGGCCAACAAACATTCCTTATCGAGTTCTATAGCGACACCTGCAAGGCTAGAAGCACGCCATTGGGACGGTACGGTGCTTGTGCTTTTCGGATGAAGATTATCAACTTCGGTTTTGGCAAGCCAACGTCGAGGGATCTGCAGAACTTTGCGGCTATAACAACACAAAGGATGGCAGCATTTGCACCACTACACCCATGATACTGACTTTGCCATTTACATTGCTATAGTCTGCTTTATCAATTGGCCCTTCACACGATGAGATTCAGATGATAGGAACTTGGAAAAGGAGCTCAGCATGGAGATCCCGGAGTCCCAAAACTCTCGGGACGCGCGCATTGAGCAGCTATGGCAGAAACTGGATCCGCAAAGGAAAGGGGAGTTGGACGTCAGCGGACTGAGAAAAGGACTTTCTCGGATTGACCACCGTAAGCCAAACCGTGCATCTCGGTAGCTCGAAACTGCTAACAAGTCGGTAGCCCTCAAGAACGCGCATGATATGTTGAAAGATGTTGTGAAAGCTATGGATAAGAACGGAGACGAGGTCATACAATACGAGGGTGGGTTTTGTGCACTCTAATTTATTTAGTTGCGCTCTTTATAGCTTTTCCCTCTTGCCCCTCCTTCACTCAGCATCCCCAGAGCTTCTAGCAAACAGCTACTTGGCCTTGACTAAAACCTTATACCTATACAGAGTTCCGTACATTTGTCGAAAATACCGAGAAAGAACTCCTCTCCCTATTCAAGTCCATCGACCGAGATCATGACGGCAGACTCGACAAAGGCGAATTGAGGGCTGCGTTCAAGAAGGCTGGTCTGACAGTATCGAAGTCGAAGCTCGACAAGTTTTTCTCGGAGGTCGATCAAAATCATGATGTTTGTCTACGCTTGCTATGATCCCATTTGCAGCAGCTAATTTTTCTTAGGGATATATATCATTTCCAGAATGGAGGTAAGCGTGGTGCAGCTTTCCCCGGATACACTTCGAGCTATGCCGTGTCTTTAGACAGATATGTACAACCCTATTGCACTTTGGTCGGGTGGTTGGGGCTCTGGAGAGGACTTGGAAAGGCAACGCCGTACGGAAACCTCTATATGAATTGAGGGGTTCTGGGCGGTTCGGACCTTGTATCCAGGGGTCTCTCTGGCAGTCTTCTAATCACCCAAACTGCCGCGTGAGATACTTTAAGTAATTCACATGCACGGAAATGCGAGAGTGCTTTGTTTATGCTGCTGTCGCTTCGATTTCATTTTGCGTAGAGCTTTTAGTTTCGAAGTTTGGGTCCTAAGCCTCGTCAAGCATTCTATGACGCCAAACAACGCAGGTGCGATTCACCAGCCCAAACTGACCTGTTGCCAGGAATTTCTTGCTTTTCCTTCCCACACATACCGAGACCCCCGAACTGAAGGAGATTTTGTCATATTACTCGTCCACCATATCGCTGAACTCTGAAGGCGATACTTCCATCAGCGAAGACACATTAGAGGGTCTAGGTAGAAATCGATTTTCCTCGTATATCTCTGCCATTTTTGGGTCCATTCAAAGAATCGCGGATCCGCCAAACAAGCGCAGCCGTGCCTCGCCGGACGATGCTGCCACGGGCTCTGGCATGAAAGTAAAAGAGCAACAACAACCCAGAGGCGTGTTACAATCAGCAATCACTGCCGACAACGATACTATGTTGGACTCCGGCAAAGCACGCCTTATCGAAGCCACCTTAGAGAGCGGCCTCGAAGCTCTTCCAAAAGCAAAGCGATCGGCGAGCAGACAATTCCCGCCCCAAGAGCTGTCTGAACAAGCCGACCCCGAACACGAACCCATCGCCAGGAGATCCTTCCTCCGAGAGATAGCTCCCGATCCTGGTTATTACAATCCTTTACTTCTTGGCAAATATCGCGCATATTTCGAGGACTCGTGCTAACTTGATTGACTTTGCAGGCTACTTCGCCGCTGGTGGTGTCGCAGGCGCCATCTCTCGCACTTGCACAGCACCTCTAGACCGTTTAAAGGTATGCGCACCCACACGCTTTACTGTTTCGCCTGTTGATTTCCCCTAGGTCTATCTAATTGCGAATATCGGCCCCGCCAAATCCCCCGTCGATGCCGTGAAGAAGGGCGATGCGGTGGCAGCGGTAAAAAAGCTTGGCACACCTCTGATTGACGCGACCAAAGAGCTATGGAAGGCTGGTGGTATGCGAAGCTTGTTCGCCGGTAAGTCTCCCAAGTCTAGAGTGCGGAGTAGAAATTGATACTTATAGGCAATGGCTTGAATGTGGTGAAAGTTATGCCCGAGTCAGCCATTAAATTTGGCTCGTATGAAGCTGCGAAGAGGGCTCTGGCACAGTTTGAAGGCCACGGTGATCCACAAAACATCAATGGCTACTCGAAATTTGTAGCTGGTGGTGTGGGAGGTATGGTGTCCCAGTAAGTTACACCTCGCTGTTCAATTTCATACTTGTTAACCTCGAATTATAGGCTCTTCGTGTACCCAATCGACACACTCAAATTTCGGTAGGCAATCCCTCAATACTTATTTCCTTCGGACTTAGCTCACAAAATCGTCAGAATGCAGTGCGAAACAGTGGAAGGGGGCCTTCACGGCAATGCACTTATCATCGAGACGGCAAAGAAAATGTACAAACAAGGCGGTATCCGGTCTTCCTACCGCGGCCTGACTATGGGGCTCGTTGGCATGTTCCCCTATTCCGCGATCGACCTAGGGACTTTTGAGTTCCTTAAATCAGCAATAGCGGCTCGGAAGATACGCATGGGTTATACAAAGCAGGATTCTGCTCCAGGATCCTTTGCAACTGGATGCATTGGTGCATTTTCCGGCGCATTTGGAGCAAGCGTTGTCTATCCCGTAAATCTTCTAAGGACTCGATTACAAGCGCAGGGAACCGTTTTACACCCTCCGACCTACGACGGAATTTGGGATGTTGCGCAGAAAACGATAAAGAACGAGGGCGTTCGAGGACTGTTCAAGGGCATCACTCCCAACCTTCTCAAAGTCGTTCCTGCCGTCAGCATTACCTATGTCGTATATGAGAAGTCCAAGAAGGTCTTACGTCTCGAATCATGACGATGCCACACCCCAAGATGATAAGAATATTTCAGAAATACTCATCCAACTCTCTTGCTGTGAGGGCAAAGCAGAGCCTTCCTCGCAAGGTATACCAACACAATACGATCATCTCCAGCGAACTGTTCGGTCATAAAGCATAAGAAGGCTGCATTGGCGTGGCGTTTATTAAATTTTATTGGGATTATTGAGACGACGGCGTTGTGGATACCCGACCGTAAGAAAGGCAGGATACGGTCATAGGCCCAAGAAGGCCTACATTGTGCCTACATTGTGGAAAGAGCAGCCACAGAAATAGAGCGGCTGAAGCCGACAGGTGATAGAAATGGAGAACCCTGTGGAACTTTAAGAAAGGCAAATGACATGGTTTCGTGCCACAATGTGAAATGCTAATCAATGCCCTCCTAATCCCAAGCAACTACGCTGTTCCTCAAGGACTCCAATCATCTTGCCTAGACAATCTTCTCGCAGCGTAGGCTCACTTTCCTATATCACCGTGTCTATACATTCCTTATTTACGTGAATTTAACCATACTTGAATATAGCACAACTTCTGAGTTCGAATTTGTCACTTCAGTGCATCCGCAATTACCCCAATCATTTCCAGTACTTTCTCGTCCTCTAGACGCCTGCCGACGCACTGTAGGGTGATAGGGGTGCCATGATAAAATTCGGGGTCATAATCAGCTTGCAAAGCGGCATCCTTCTCATTTAATGGCGTCCACAAAGTCCGAGCTGGATCAAGATTCTTATCTGCAAAGCTCACTGGGAATGTGCAAGCAGGGTAATCTAGGCAGCCCATCAGCCAAAATCCACAAAAAAAGGCTACGATGACTTACCAAGAAGATTCCAAACCCCCGTGAAATTTACGGAAAATACACTTTGAGTCAATCCCAACCTCGGAGCAGTCCATGGTGAAGCAGGCATAAGGATACCATCCATAACCTGCCCATCTTTTGCAGTAGCATTCCATCGATCCATATACACCTTCTGAAAGGCATTCCTCCTCGTAATCATCTCCCTCAGCTTCGTAGGCCCTAATGTACCATGCTCGCCTTTCTCGTACGTCGTCTCATACGCTTTCATCGACCCAAAGACTGGCTCTTCGTGCTCTCTTGTCAGAGAAAGGATTGCGGCTCCGCCTAGTGTATGGAAGGAAGAGTTCATTTCCTGGGTGATTTCAGGATGGTCGGTTGGCGTCCATTCGAAGACTTCGTGGCCAGCAGCCTCTAAAGCCTTTTTGGTGATGGCCAAACCGCGGGCAATGGGTGGATGTACACTGAACTCGCCATCATTGTCGGAGATCATTCCGAAGCGGAGTTTTCGTCCTTTGGGAGTGATGGTATCTCCTCTCCATGGAATAGCGAGACATTTAGGGTCCAAATTCCAGGGTGAGACGTCGGTTGAGAGCACAGCTTTGCAGTAAAGCTTGAGGGACTCAAGCGATCTTGACATTGGGCCGTTGTTTGAATAAATAAAGTCTTGACCAGTGATCCCAGATTGTGTTCCGTATACTGGAAATCTCCCAAAACTACAATAGTTCGTCAGTGATTCTGCTTCCCGAGCAATGGGCAATGATACCTACGTAGGCTTCAACCCGTAAAGCCCATTAAACGCACTCGGAATCCGTACACTACCCCCAATATCTGTCCCAACTCCCAACGGACTTCCCCTCATCGCCAGCAATACCCCCTCACCACCACTGCTTCCCCCAGAACTAGTTCCACTATGATAAGCCCCATTCGTTTCTCCCCACACATTGCTAATCGTCTCCATCATCATCATCGCCGTAGGAACTGTGGTCTTAACATAAAATACTGCTCCTAGTTTTGCTAAAATCGACACTAGCACGGTCTCATTGGTCGTAGGAACATTGGCATAATAGGCCATACCGATGGAAGAGGGGTGAGGCGGGGTGATCATGCAATCCTTAAGAGAGATGGGCAGGCCATGGAGGGGTCCTATCACTTGACCCGTCTTCTCCAGGTGATCATCTAGGAATTGAGCTCGAGCTAGAGCTTCTGGGATAAGTATTTCCGTGAGACAATTAGTCTGGATCCTATGTTAGATTGTGAATTGATTGGGTGAATTTTGAACAAACCAATTGCTGGGCAACGATTGCTGCTTTGGAAAATGCCTTGGTGACTTCTAGAGAAGTCCATGCTTTGGATTTGATCTTGAGGAGGATGTCTTCTGCATTACTTTCTGTAATCTCGAGTTCCTGGCTTGTGAAATGCCTCGAATCTCTGGGGACGGTGGTGAGATTTTGTGGTAGCTTGGCGAGAACATTTTCTGGCAGAAGGTATTCTTTTGGAATCGCTGCTTCTCTTCGTCTGAGAGCGATCTCTGCTATTTCTTTGTAATGCTGTCCCATCTTGGCGTTTGGAGTGTCTCGTACGTGAGTAGCAAGGCTAGAGTGGCAAATTGATTTAGACGTCTTTGCTCGAGGACTATGAGAAGTTAGAGAAAATGAAATCTTGGGGGTGAAGAATGGGATGTTGATGCCTCGATATTGCGGACAGAGGAGTTATTACAATGTTGCCCGTGGGTCTGTTGAAACTCTGCTTCATGGTAAGTGGGGGAGATGTCTCCGGCTGTCGGCACATGATCAACACACAAGAAATCATCACTTGAAGACTATCGAACGTTGTGAAAAAAAGCAAAAGGCCAAATTACTCTTGATAAAGACTAACAAATTAACTATTGGGTTGTAATTCTTCTTTGGATTTTTAAATTTTATACCGTTGAATAATTCACTTCTGGATCTAATCCTGCTGCTTCAAAAAAAAGAAGGCTCTCTTCTTCCGGGCTATTTGAGAGTGATATATGGGTACATGAGTATGTCAAGAATTTGGTTCAATATCAAACCCAGCTCAGGCCTCGCGCTTCCCTCAGAGTCCGATAATCCTGCCACGACTCGAAAACAATCCAAGATCTCTCCAAGAAGTTACGCGTGATCCCCGCAGCATCGGTGTCCGCATTTGGGACATCAAGATTCGAGATTCGGAGGCTACTGCTGGTATTCTGACCGCTGCTCCTCCCGTGGCATGGGCAAATTGCTGTCCAGCCCTTTCACAGGCGTGCGTGAGACTTTATGGGTGACACAAGGTAAGAACATTAGTACTTCTCTTCTTCCATATTTTTTGGTTCCTACACAACAGCGATTTGGTGAAATATCGCGTTAAAACCAGACTGTGAGAGCACAAATACATGTTGTATGCCCTACCAAGGCAATATCAATAAGGGACAAGAGAATTGTGGATTACAAGCAATATTCCTAGCAGACCAAGTCATCCCCAAAAGGTTCACTTTGCTAGCAGTGATATTGGCTTGGGGAGTGCTGGTGCAGGACAATCGCCGCTTTATCTGCTATGGACAATTGTCGATGATGCTGCTTCTTCCAATCCCCAGTTTCGCTGTTGGAGCCATGGATTGGCCCGGATAAGGGGTAGAGATTAGAATTTGACGCCCATAAGTACGGAGACATTATTTAATGTACTAAGAACGTATGCCTGCGTTGATGCGAGGAGGAATCGGAAATAGATTGCGGAGGAGGAATGCGTGATTGCAATTGCGGTTGGAACTTTGCGGATTACACAAAACAGACCAATGTTCAGAGTAAGAAAATAGAAAACGAAATATCTGATCGGCCAGTGCCCAGGGAAAACAAGCGACAAGAAAGTGTGAAAGTGATCCTTGAGATCTTATGAAAGGTAGTATGAAAGATCAGATGGCCCTACCTGGGGTTATGTGGCTCTAAAGCTTGACCAGGAAAAGTTTCGGCATTCGATACCGTCCGAGGTCGTCAAGCGAAGGGCGAAATAAATATTCCAAGTCTGGATGGTTTTGTCTGATCTCGATGGTGATGCGGGAGTAGAAAAAGAGGCAGCGGGGAAAATTTTCACGGCGATTTCGTCAAGCTCTCTCTTGATGCTGAACAAGGTTTTAAATTATGGGGTCCGCGATGGGAGACGAGGAGAGGGGAAACAGATCTACAGCGCCCAAAATGGATGCCACGGGATTGAGCTGCCGGTCCTCCGAAATCAATTACGAGTACCATTCAATAGCCCTTTGCAAGACCTTATCTGCTATCCCGCCTAAGATAGTTGAACAAGCCTTGGATGGGAAATGGCAGGGCTGCAGATTCTATTAAGCAAGAGCGATGAGTATCAAAATTGAAAGCGGAATGGACTGGAATGTGTCCCCTGGAATAAAGCCACACCCTTTGGGAAAGAAGGTATAAGCTGAATAAGAGGGATGATAATTTTTCTACCATCATCTTTAGACGTCCAACCCATGGAGAGAATGGTAGACGCATATGCTCAGATGGGGTCGCGGAAGACAAAAAGAGCGGGACTGCCTAACTATTGGGGAGTTTGAATGTTCCACTCGCCGTGGTGCTTTCAACATTAGTACCGTTTTGTTTGTCGACCGCGAGATGGGTTCTTGAAGAAAGTCTCTCACTGGTATGACCACAAATGAAGTTTCGAAATTCGTCTATCATTGTTGCAGGGAAGAAGCTACCACACTCCTTGAATGCCTTCTCCTTTCCGTCCTCCGTCAAAACGCCATAAAAGCAACAAGAATTTTCACGCTGCAAGAAAACATTAGTTACATATCTTTTTTCAAAGGCGGCTACACTCACTGTCAAGGAAGTCTGCTGCCATTAACAACTCCAAGCACAGCTCTGGTGGAATATCCATATCTGGGACATCTTCTCGATTCCGGTTCTTGTAGTTGTAGTAAAAGTATTCGGCGACTTTCTCAAGGACGATCCCACTGTGAAATATATTGGTTAGTCTTTGTAGCTTGTATTTAGGATCCCCACGCCGCGAGATCTCGAGTCTCAGATCAAGTGTACAGGCGTCATTCAGCGTCGCTGCTTGCTCTCCGAGAGAGAGAAAGAGGTTCTGTTCGCTATGTTTTTGATATAATCATCGACTGCTGGTGCTTGCCCGATTCGGCGGACCCAATATCTCTTTTTCGCTGTTCGTGTTGTCATGCTTGGGAAGAAATGAAATGCGACGTACTTGATCTCTTCGAAAGCACACCTGCCGGAAATAGACTCTGCGAACCCATCTGGATTTCGGAGAATCAGCAATGTGCCATTTGACAGCGCGTGCGGGCTAGCTGGAACAGGCGTGAGATACGTACTGGTGGGATCCAGCATCCTCTTGATGGCACCGCTGATGCAAGCCGCCTCTCGCAAGACGACAAATTCGAAGCCGTCACTCGAAATCAGCGTTACATATTTGCTGAGGGTCTGGCCCTGGGCAGAAGCAGCCATCTTTGGCAGCTGGAACTTGGAGGAGTGCAATGTCCATAAGTTGCGGTTGCCTACTTACCTAACGAGTAAAGGGCCTGGTGGGCGTGAGCGTGGGCGTGGGCCTAACGCGACTTCTCGCTTGGGTGACGTGAATTCCAACTCACGTGTCCGTGAACATGTGCGAAGTTGGAGTTAGCAGTTTTGACATAAAAATCGAACTATTAGTTATATATATTGCTGCTGCTGTTGCTGTTGCTGTTGCTGTTGCTGACAGCCATCTTTACTTCCCTTCTGCCTCTTCATTCTGTGCTGCGACCGCGACTTCCTTTGCTCAGCGCATACACGAATCCGAGATAATAATACGCTGAGTTACTGGTCTGGTCTCTCAATGCGGAGGGTCTTTGCGCCCAAGGCTTGGCATTCCTCGGACGCGCATGATGACGAGGTGCCCAATTGCTCTCGGGGACTTTCTCGATGTTCGAGTAGCAACCAAATCTTTGCTCCGCCGTTATTTTCGGAAAGGGAACGTGCAAGGCATGTCTTATGGATATATAAATTGGTGTTTGGGGATGCATAGAAGGATTTTCTACTCTCTTATTTCTTATCTCCAGGCTCCGAGATTCCCAGGCTCAAGCATAAAACGGATGTGCTGGCTTATCAGGGATAACAGCTCGTTTCAAGCATCGATCGCCGCCGGCTGGCACGCGACAGCTCTCTGAATTGAAATTAATCCTTGCTCATTTCGGTTTCTCGCACTTTTGTAGCCTCATACGGAGGCCAAGAATCACTAAGGAGCGGGCCACATGCTCATGCCATTTTGGATATCGCAAGCTGGATTGCCGCCAATCCAAGTGGATTCTTCAGTCTTGGAACCAAGTTCTGAGCGGCTCAGTTCTTCCGGGGCGTAGCTCTCATTGGCGTTGAATATAGCTTTTTCAGTGGAGCACGCGACAATCAAATCAGATCGGATTTCTAGGATACAGGAAAGTCCGGACCTTGGCATGCGTTTTCCAGCAGTACCTGATCTTACTTGAACTCGCATCGCATTCTTCTTTCCTCCTTTTCCACATGGCCCTTGCTCTCGACTCTTTTGCTTCTGCTTTTTTCCCGCGTTGAGCGTCCTTCGATCATGCTGGAGGATGCCCCGGGCGTCGTAGGACGCTTTTTCCTTCATATCTATAGGACCCTCCTCAATAGGTACGATTGACGTGTGACGCTATGCTTCATACCATCTGGATCAATTCAGCCACCGACGGGTTTGCGGCGCACAGCTAACAACGGCGACTTAGACATTCGTTTTTGGGCCTTCTTAGACATGTCCTGATAAATATGACTTTTATCCTCGTCTGGATTACAACATTCAAGAATGGTATGAAATCTGGCCTGGAATGCTGAGTCTGGAATTTGGTAGCTGAACTAGTTTGTAGCCTACCGCATAGATGCCTCAATCCGACCTCAAATTCGAGTCAACTACCTCGAGCAAGCCGATCACCGAATCTTCGACATTACATTTACTGGCATTTCAATACAGTGCATATGCTCGGCGTTTGGATACTCCTGGATGTATGCCCTGACCAGAAAGCCCAAACTCTCAATTCTTGCGGCCCTGCCGCCATTCCTCCTCAATATTCTCTTTGCGGGAACACACACTCTTTGCTCAGCGCTTGATGTTTTCGTAGGTTCAGAGATTGGTTCTGTAACGTTCAGGCTGACGTTAATAGGCATGGCTCTCATACGGCGTTATCCACTTCATCTCTCCCTTTCTGGCCGCATTCTGGTTGTGGCTCTTTGCTTCTCCCGGCGTTGTGTCCATATTCGCATGGTGCTTTGGCATCCAGAACTGCTTGGGAATTATCACGCATCTGTCTTTTCCTACTGCTGCACCTTGGTACGGAGATCAATACGGGTATCCATTACCTCCCGGCAACTACAGCATGCCGGGTTCTGCGGCAGGCTTAGTTCGTGTTGACGCTGTCCTAGGGACTCACATCTACCAAAACGCGTTCAAGGCTTCTCCTCTTGTCTTCGGCGCCTTCCCATCCCTCCATGGCGCATTCAGCTGTTGCTGCTTCTTGTTCATAGCGCGGTATTCTCGGAAAGGAGCATTCATACTTGGATTCTATGTGTTATGGCAGTGGTTTTCGACAATGTATTTACGGCATCACTGGCGCATAGATCTGTTGGGAGGCCTTTTATATTCAGCATTCGTATTTTCAATATTTTACAGGAGTTTGGCACGCATCGACAAGGCGTATGCGTTTGGTGTTTCAGGGGGTAATGGCTGGCAGAGACTTTTTGAAGGAACAAGGCTGCAGTATGCATTTGACACGCAGCCTGAGAAAGACTACGAACTTGTCATGCAGTCGGACTCAAGTGTTGATTCAGAGAGTCCTCGTAGAAGTATAGAGGGGCAGAGAAATGGAGACTTAGAAGCTGCCTGGGTGGAGGATCTCGGTGCAACATGGACTACGAAAGATCCGACGGAAAATAGATAGAAGCTCAAAGCAGATAATAATTTCATATGAATGCTTCGAGTAATATTGAGAAGCTCTATCCATTAATTCGTACCATTGGACTACCTGACCGCTACGGAAGCTTCGGAAATTCGTTCCATGGACTGCAACCGCGCCCCCTGGATTTGGTTGGCTCCATAGGTGTGGACTGGTCGCATGGATTACATAGCCATGCACAATCCCAAACTATATCCCGTCAAGGAAATGACGCAAATTACCATGAGTAGAATACCTTAGCGTCCGAAGGCACACGACACCAAATGAAAAGACAAAAGGGGTTGCACGTGATCATGGCGAAGGAATTATCACGAGACTTGTTGAACTACATCTCCTCCAAATCAAGTAATCAACCACGATGGGTGGCCCTCGCATTCCCTGCCACTTTCGGACGGCTTCCCAGGTATTTAAAAGATTCAAAAGGGTGTACAAATTGTCCCTTGCCTCTCAGCCCGCATTAGTCTCCTCACAGTGCAGACTTTTCTCATCCCACAGCATCCCGCGAGCGACCCAACCCTCGACCGTAAAATCGACTGTATCGCCCGTTGTGACAACACCCCAAGGCTCACCAGAGCAGACCTCAGCTAAAGACGAGTCTGCAAAATCTTTTGCTTTGACGGAGAGGAGACGATCAGAAGCTCCTGAGCGCCCTATGAGGGGTGCCATGCACGAACATCCTCGCAGCCCTGGTCAGCTGGCGGGAAAACGATGTATGATTACTGGTGCTTCGCAAGGAATTGGAAGAGCTATAGCTAAACGCTTCGCGGAGGAGGGGGCACGATGTTTGTTGGTGGGACGAAATCAAGAGATGTTGAATAGGGTGGCTGCTGCAATACAGCCTCATGAGGCTCTCAGTCATGAAAAAGGCTTTAAGAGGAGTCACAGGGTCGTGCTGGGAGATGTGAGAAAGGAGGAATTCTGGCAGGAGTTTAAGAAAGATGTGTGTTCCTTGTTTCCTCCATTGCGATTAGAAGAAAGACTGATGTCAAGCGAAAAGAACATAGATATACTGGTGAATTGTGCAGGTGTAGCACATTACTCACCACTAGTCACCACGAGTTCGGCTTCGATGGAGCAAATGTTGCAAACGAACTTGATGGGGACAATGTTAGGGTGTAAGATTGTTGGGAAACGTATGATGAAGAATCGCGAGGGTGAGTTAGCAGAGCGACTTGATCAATTTCGAGATCTGATTTGCATAGGTTGTATTATTAATGTGGCCTCACTTCTTGGCTTGAAAGGAGGGATGGGAAGTGCGGCGTATGCTGCTAGCAAAGCCGGAGTTATAGGTAAATCACTAATACTTATCTGCCGCTACCGTTTGCTAATTACTTCCAGCCTTCACTCGAGCATTAGCAGCAGAACTTGGAGACAAAGACGTTCGCGTGAATGTCATTGTACCTGGATATATCACGACTGGTATGACGAAGGGTGAGTTTTCCATAGACTACATTTTGGTTTGGTCCTGGGTTTTTACCAGTATCATCTTACGCCTGATTGCGTTCTAATATACAACTTACAGCCATGACGCCTGAAGCACACTCCGCAGCCCTTAACGCCATACCCCTGAAGCGGTTCGGGGAGCCTGCCGAAATTGCAGACGCTGCGCTATTCCTAGCCCTAAATAAATACGCAAGCAACTGTGTCCTCAATCTCGATGGTGGATTGAGCGCCACATAAGCCCTGTCCTTCTATAGTATGTGACCATGAAAACCATCTATCTCATAAAATGCATTAAGAAAGGCCACAGCCGGTTCAAATGGTCGGCGAATTAGAACAGATCAGTCGTCGATGAGAATAGCTCCATCTGCAGAATCATCCAGAACTATTGTGGTATCGTCACTGGGTGCTCCATTCGTCCCTAATTTTGCTCGCTTCGAAGGGCCCCCCTCTTCTACTTCCGAAAATGCTCTCTTGGTGCCATTGGACCCAGACGACCCACCATTGGTGCCTGCGTAAGTACCATTGGATGGCTTTACAGACTTCTTGCGCCGGGGAATAAAGGATGCAGGTGAATCATCCTCTGAAGCGGCGGATGTGGGTAGATCAACACCTCTAATGAGCTTGCCTTCTAAAGGTTCAATTCTGAGACAAAGTTAGTTGAGTCTACATGATTTTGCATGATAGAGGAACTTGCGACTCTTGTACGTTGAGCACGAGGTTGACTCTTGGGCCGTTGGGATTCTCGTCGTCTTCATCGATGACAGTCAAGAAGCTGTCACTCTTGATGCCTGGCACATAGTTAGTAGAGAAACTAGAATACCATACCCATACTCGAATGACTTACCGAGTTCACTGAGCTTCTTTGTGAGATTATCGGTTTCCTCGACATCAAACAACAGTGCATCTCCGTGGTTGACGACCAGTTCTTCTCCATAGCCCAACTCCAGGCGTAGAAAATCCTCAACGAGGTCGGCTAGAGTGGCTCGTGAACCATCAATAAGAATTTGAACCTGTGCCACGCTACAAACTGGACAGTCTGGATTTGGAGCCCGATATCTATCCGACGATAAAAGTCTCTCGGGTGCAAATGGTGAGAGAAAGACTTCTTTCGTGGCAGCGTATTCGCCCCGGAGGACCTTGAAGGACTCGAGAACGCAGAGACCAGCGACGATCGCATTTGTTGTAGCAATTGCAGGGATGATATTTCCGGCCATTTGTTTGATATCGAATCTGGACTTGGCTTCAATTCCAAAGACAAGAGACCTCAGATTGGCGCTTGCGGTGACAAAGTCTAAAGTATCCTCATCGTCCTTGTCAAATGTGATAACAGGGTCCGCGGAATTGCCATTTGCGCTTGACTTCAGTTCTTCAAACCTTCGACTTAAACGTTCCAAACTATTACTGTCAACCGCAGTTCCGCACTGGAGATCAAGTCGCTTACCTGTCCTTGAAGACGACGGCATTCTCTTGTAAATTCCACACTCTTTGGCCGTCCTTTAGTAATTTTTCCTTCGATGCCTCTGTCTCAGTAGCTTGCTCTATAATAGTGGCATAATTTAAAGCCTCTGGAGGTCGTCGTGTTTTCCACATCTCCTCCATGGATCGCAGTCGAATAACGTCATCATGATAAACCTTATCGAAAAGCTGCTGTGGGAAAGCGGATGTGCCCATAGATTCCTTAATCTTTTTGAGAGCTTGGGATTCTTGGCGTAGCTTTTCAATTTCTTTGGCTATGGCGATGTCAGTTGTTGAAGTTGGCGATTACAATTCAATGCGTTACCATTTTCTGAATCCTCTGAATGGTCCATCTCCGCCGACTCATCCTCACTGGCTCCGAACACCTCACTGGCAACATTTTAGCGCTCTGCGTAGAACAAAATAGCAAAGCCGCCCTACCTTAGCAAATAACTCTTCCCCCAAACTATGCAGTGAATAGGCTGGCTAGGTGTGCTTCTGATGGTGCAGACAGGAAAGCTCTTTGGTGTCTCCTTTGGTGTGCAGTCGTAACAGGCAGTTAAGCCCTTCTTGATGACTTGAACCTGTCCGTTGAATCCAGTAGTGCCACTCTCAACAAGAGGGACATTGGCAGCCAAGCACATCTTGTTCACATGTCTCCTAGCCTCCAGGTTGTCTAAGGCGTTGAAGACCATCGTAAAGTCCTTGAACCAGCGCACATTGAACTGTGGATCCTTGATATTGGCATGGTGGGCTTCTAGCTTCACTTTTGGGTTGAAAGCATGTGCTGCCTCCTTTGCTACCAAAGCCTTCGACTTCTTAATGTGCTCGTGTCGGAAGAGAAATTGGCGATTGAGATTGCTTAGATCGATCGTATCGAGGTCAACGATATGGATTTCGCCGAAGCCAGTGAGGACTAGGTTCTTGAGGAGTTCGCATCCAATGCCTCCAGCGCCTACCATCAGTATCCGGGCCTGCGACGTTTCGTTAGCCACGATTCTCATCTTCACGGGGCGCGTGCTCATGGGAGACTGTTAGTAGATCGTCAGGGCGAGTTTGAGAAAGGTAAATCGAAGCAGGATGCACCAGCAGAGACAGAACTTCGAGGATTTGCTCAGGTATGTGTCTGTGGATAGCTTGGGATCGGAATTGATGTTGGAGGGTGCTCCGGGGACGGGATTGTTTTGGAGGTTAGCTTACCTCTTTCACCATAGTGTTGAGCGGCGATCCAAAGGACTGGCTGTTGTACTGATCGCGCTTCATAGTGGGAGCCATTGAAGGATTGCTGGCGACCCGCCTTATGAAGCAAGGAAGAAGAGGAAGTAAATTGTATAATGGAGGAGTCACGACGGCCGATGCGCCTGAACGGAGAAGAGCGAGGCTCAAAAGAAACGCGACCAACGTGAAGGCGTTTGGCGTAAGCGAGGCGGGATAAAGTAGAGCTCGAGCTCTCCTCTTATCGTGCCAGCACGGACCTTTATAATAAATTTTCAGCCCGAATAGAATGTTTAAAAGTTAATAATGAGTGGTGCCTTCTATTCTCTTTGGTAATTCGATTTGGTCTTCGTTGTTACCATTGCTGTTGTCTTTAGCCCTGCTATGTTGCTTCCGTCATGAACGGATGATCTGAGAACATCCCGTCCACCTAGGCACACAACCCCTTTTCGCTGGCCTGTTTAAGAGGTTTCGGCAGCTCTGCTGTAGCTTGCCATCATGTCTGATGACGAGGCGGATCCCGATCTCCTTGACTTTCTCCGCAATCATTTCCAGAAGGCTTCTCTTGCACCTGAGGTACCTGAGACGCATGTCTTGCACGGAGCCGAGTATGTGTATGACAACTCCATCGATGTGGCTCTCGATTCGCAGTCATGTCGAGCGGCCGCTGCCATGATATATGAGCAGATGCAAGTAAGGGAATTTTCTACAAAATCATGGGCGTCGCATGATTTCCACCCTCAGTCCAAGGATGAAAGCACAGTGGATTTTATCTTCACGATGGATCTCTTAAACTTTTGTTTCTGGTCTGAAAGAGACGATGAAGAGAGATTTTCTATCGAATACAAGGGCAAGAGGTGGACTGGCTACAAGAGTTTGGTCGCTGCACTACAGCGAGCACTCGAAGAGGGTTCGTTTAAGATGCCTTGATTTTGCGGGTTTTGAGGTTGATCTTCGCTTTTCGCAGGTATTCCAATTACTTCCCCAGAATTCTGGCAAGATGAAACCAAGTGCACCGAGGATGTCTTAAAGCATGTCTTCAGAAGTGCCACTGAAGAGGAGATTCCCTTGTTCGGGGAGCGAATGAGTTGCCTCCGAGAAGCAGGTCAGGTTCTAATCGAGGTGCGAGTCAATCATTGCGAGCTTGCGCAGTATCCCGACTGACCATTATGCAGAAGTATCAAGGCAGCTTCACCAAATGCATAGAAGCCGCCCAGAAATCTGCAGCCGCTCTTGTCAACATGTTAGCTGAGGACTTCCCCTGTTTCAATGACGTGGCAAAGTATGAAAATCGCAAAAGCGTCCGGTTCCTGAAAAGGGCTCAAATTTGCGTTGCTGACCTTTGGGCGGCCTTTGATGGGGAAAGCTTCGGGGAATTCCAAGATATCGACAAGATCACGATGTTTGCAGATTATCGAGTACCACAGATACTGAACACTTTGGGATGCTTATGGTACAGCCCGGCTCTCGAGAGCACCATTCGCAAGAAAGAGCTGATAGAGAGTGGCCACCAATGGGAGATTCAGCTTAGAGGTTTGTTTAAGTGCATGTCTGTATAGTACCATACTGACAGTTTAATAGCCTGCAGCATCTGGTGCGTGGAATTGATCCGCAAGGAAATCGTTAGGAATCACCCTGGTGCTGCTGTCAATGCTATTTTGATAGACTTTTTCCTCTATGATACAATGAAGGAGCGGGAAATGGCTGGACAGGAGCCGCTGCCCCACCATAGGACTCGCAGCATATGGTATTAATACATATTGAAAGATATAACCTTCCCAATGAGCTCAATGTGTCGTGTTAGTCAGAGAGATGAGGCTTTGTTTTCATGTCACACGTGTATGAAGTAGAAACGTTTGTCTAATAAATCCTGTTTGAAATTGGGTATGAAATCTGGAAATTGTTGAAGTAGGTGTTCCATAGAATATGAATTCTTTTCAGCAATTATTTACACTGGTCTTGAGTTCTACAGGTCTGAGAAAGGTACAACGCCAATTCGTCTCTAACATGCAGCCAAATGCTAATCCCAAACGCCGTCGTATGCTGGTAAATTATATACACATAGCTACATCATGTAAACGTATTCGCCCCTGATCGCCCCTCTATGCACTTGAAAGTATCATACGAAGTTGGAGAAGAAAGGAGAAGAGGGCTGCCTGGCCGCGGCAACACAACTGCAGGTAAAGATGGAATGTTGAATGGGTCAGCATGCGGCTCGGCTGGTGATGGAGGCTGGGACCGAGGATGCGGTTCAGAGGCTTCGTGTCTAATGCCATGGGATTTGGGTATTTTGCTTGCGTTCTCCGTGATGTTCATGCCATTTTCAAGATTGCCTTTGGTATCTTCATGACTGCAAGGTTGGTGTTGAACTTGCACACCGTCTGATTGATTTTGACAAGTCGTTTCGCTTCTCTCAAGAAGTGGAAGGCTTTCTTCTACCTGCCTAAAAAGCCGCAAAATAAACCTTAGAGGGCGATGAACCAAGAGACCTTCTCCGTGAGCTTCTTGGAAACGAGAAATGAGCTTGTTCCAATGCCAAACAGGAAGCCCAGTGGAGAGAAATGATAGCAATTCATATTCCCGAATGATAACCAGATTCGTCTGCACTTTTATTGCGGCTTCAATATCTCTGATAGTCTGCCAACGCGCTCTCAGACGAGATTGTCTCACATGGAAGCTCTGAATGTCTCGAGCAATATTGGCTGTACGAATGAATATATCATTGATCTCGGTTTTCAACATCTTTAGTCGAAACGATGAAGCTTTTTCAGCGCGCCTTTTGCGAGCTTCACGACGTTTCTCGCGTCCCGAAGCATCTCTCAAGATCTTGACGGCTGTAGGAACACCTGATTTCCCTGGACGGCTGTAGGGCACTGGTCGCTCGCCGGGCCCAGAAGCCCGAGGAAAAGGTATATCAAGCGTGATCGCTAAAGATGAGATGACATATTGGACGCGATTGATAGAGTCTTCTATTGACTGAATTCGTATCCAACGCAGCATATCATGCACCACGTAGTGCGAGATAGAAGGCGAAAGTACTGGATGGGAATCCGAAGCCGGGTATATGTTGCAAAGAGCGAGGAGCTGGTGGAAAGCACGTCGAAAATCGGGACTCAGGTTTATGATTGAGATTGAATCAGTCTTCCACGCCAACACCAACACTTTTAAAAGGCGACGAGCTGCCTTGTAATCCATCTGAGCTACGCAGGCTTCAACGACGCGGTAGATTACCCGCACAGGAACGGTCTGGCCTTCGCGGAGAGCCGCGCGAATAAAACGAATAGTCGCGCGAAGTCCCTTCAAATCGAACGAGCCACGGAAAAGACTTTCAAAAATTGCAGGAGTTCGATCCACCTTCTGGAAAAGCCAAGCCCCGTGTTGCCCAATCCTATTTGAAACAGCCCATCGTCGAACGGCAGGAGACGCTAACGCGTAGACGGGTTTGCTTTCAACGTGCATGTGTCCACCGTAACTTCGCATGCGGTTGATGGTATCCTGAAACCCAGCGGAGTCTTTCTTGGCGTGGTAGTGGTCGAGTATGAGCTTGATAGTCCTCTCATTGGGCTTCATTACGCAGTCATGGAGGAAGGAATCAACGACGCTTTGCGCAAGGTCATGTTGCTCTAATCGAGTCAACTCCCTTATCAAGATATTGTAGGTTCCAATGTTTGGTGGGGTGGTGGAGATTAGCAGGTTGTAGCATATCTTCGCAACCAACAGTTCAACACTAGAACGGTCTGGCTTTGTATTTGGGTCCGGGATTGTCTTTGCACACAGTGTTAGAATCGACTTATGCAACGCAGTACGCTGCTCCTGACGAATACTAGAGTTGCTCTCCCAAGAGTAGGCGGGCAATCGAGTGAAAGAAGTTCGCATTTTCCCTATTCGTTGAGCAATGTCGATCTTCTGCGCTTCAAGGCTGGTATTGGAGATTGAAGCCGTTTCTGTGCTAGAGAATATGTCCGCCTTCAGTAAGAGCCGATCAATGAGATTCCTGACCATCTCCCCCATTTTGTTCAGATGTGCTTTATTGAAAGGCTCACGGGGTGAGAAATTCGGAGAAGGACGTGCCTCAAAGTCGTCCACGTCAAACCAGTCCTCGTGTTGGCCCGCCGATGAAGTTGGAGAGGCGTCTGCTACAGTATCGCACTCTTCTGTGGATCTGGCAAAAGACTTCAGCTGGTTATCCAAACATCCCAAACTGACGACCTGCGGTAGGTAACCGGACTTGGGATTTGGAGGCCTGTGATTCGAAGCAGTCCAAGGTGCACGGCGCACGGCACGAGGATAATATATAAGATCAAGCCCTAGCTTCTCGGCTTTTTGTTGTCCATGTGTGATTTTAGGGGCGGCCGTTTCGTCCACAGGCATTCCAGCTTTGGCTTCAGCTATAATCCGGTCCCATTCTTTTCTCCTATCCTCCTTGACCCTCGCGTCTGCAAAGACAGCAGTGGCGATTATAGTTGAGTAGCATGCCGTAAAGAGGTCCCCAAGTTTAAGTCTGCGTTTACTTGTCGCTGTTGTGGTTCGCCGAGCAATGGCGGATGCGCCGTGAAGACAGGAGCTACACTGGCAGGAGGTTCTAGCCTGCGCAGCACGAGACCAAAGGGCTTGCATGGTCGTATCATGGTCGTATCATGCTGAAAACATGTCTCCGATGGCAATTGATGTGTCTTGCTGCTCAGTCGGTCAACGTGGCGAGGTCGAGGTGATTTATTTTTTGGAGCTCGAGTGGTTTGGAGTTTGGAGTCAAGCAACATGGGATGACTTCAAAGTGGACCGGCTGCCGCTTTTACCAATTCCTTCATATGTGATAAATTTACCCCTCCACGTTGTCGACCACAACTACAAAAGTACAGTACATCTCATGATCAGAACCGCCGCATAAATGTTGACTTTGACTCTCACTGCAGATCTGACGGGGTCAGTATCACTCCAGTGTCATCGATTTCTACTTATCTACTGACATTCTTCAATCAGTGTGAGCGAGTTAAGGCCCGATGACACCCCCGAAGGACCATTCTGGTATACTTTCAAGGTTCAGTGCACGTCTTGCAGAGAGATACATCCGAACTACGTGAGCGTTAGCCGTTTTGTAAGTGATTTAGACTGCCCTCTCTAGTAAGACCTCGTGATACTGATCTTTGAAATAGGAGGCAAATGACATGAGTGGCAGCCGCGGCGAGGCCAATTTCGTATGGAAATGTAAATCTTGCAAGGTAGATCAAAGCCATTGGAAGAAAAACAAAGATCAGCTTTAATAGACAAATAGAGGGAATCATCCGCAACAATCAAAGCACCTCCTCTTGCATACCAGCAGGCGTCCCCGCCAACCCGTCAGAAAGTCATCGAATTTGATTGTCGAGGATTGGAGTTCACGGAGTTCAAACCCGAGGTAAGGTGCAAATAATGGAACAGTTGGGTTTGAGGGCTGATCACGATCTGCAGGGTGAATGGCTGGCGACAGGCATCGACTCAGGTACTAAATTCACATCTATTGATCTTACAGACGGAGAATGGTTTGATTATGACGAGAAAGCGGGAGAGGAGGTCAGCATCAAGGAATTGAAATGGGAAATTCGGAGGAACTGAGCATATGCGCTACTGTTCCCTGATCCAAGCACTGCGATGCTGGTTCTGTGAGGATTGATCATGATACCTCCGTGGGGTTTCGATTATTTAGACCCTGTGCAGCTTGCAGAAAATGCTCTACAGTATAGATCATGATTACACCGAAGTCTAATCAACCGTCAGTTTTATCAGCAGTGAAAAATACAAGCCTCTCCGAAAATGAACAACGAACCTGCCAGCCTGAAACGTATCATTCACGTGTTGCTGTACAGCCCAGCCTTGATGATATGATCTCGCTACAGTAATTCCAAAAGCAGCACCAATCCCCAAATCGAAGCTAGAACTAGCTCCAAGCCTCAAGATTTGAAGCTCAAGGCGCGCGCACAAAATATCCCCACGCGCTTTCACAGCCACTCCATCTCCGACCGCCAAAATGAGTAACGTAAGCTCTCCACCGTCTCTGAAATACTTTCTGCGGGGTGTATCGCTAACTTGTGCTGTCAGTTCATGCCCATCAACCCGCGGCCGATGCTGCAAAATCTGTACGTCCCTCCACTATTCTCTTATGGTTTTGAATTTGGCGAACTTTTGGAATATGTACTGATTTTGGGGAGCATCAGTGTCAACGAGGAAGTTGTTATCCGTCTTAAATGGGGTCAAACCGAATACAAAGGCCGTCTGGTCAGCATCGATAGTTACATGAACATCCAGTTGTCTGGGGCGGAGGAATGGATCGATCAGCAAATGACGAGTGTTCTGGGCCAGGTCCTGATACGGTACGCTGGAGAGTCTCTTCCTGGGCCAATCTGGAAGCCCACGTTGTTGCCAAATTTCGAGTAATGGGGTTCTTTAGAATTACTGCTGACTATGGTTATAGATGCAATAATGTCCTCTGGATTCAAGGAGCGAACCAAAACAATGGCAACGGTGACACAAAGATGGAGGGATAATGGCGGGATGGTGGAGATGAATGGGAGCCAAGAAATCAAGTCCGAGGGGCCTTTGCAGGCTCTACAAGGATGGATGTGAGAGTGTCAATATTCAAGGACACCAAGGAAAAAGTTCAGTTGTTCAATGGGCAAGGCGTTTTAGAAGCAAGAGGCTTGCTGAGGCATTGTGGTAAATTGAAATTTGATATCATAAATCTGGAGTTGAAACCACAATTTTCACGATGCAACAGATAGAGAAATTATCAACATTTCTTCCTCTTTTACTACGCGAGAGGATATCACATAAGACAGCCAACTTTCCGACTGCTTCCAACTTCGCTCATTCCCAGCCTCATTCTTTTTTCGGGACCAATCATCGCAAATGCCTCGACCATCCACTCGTACCATACTTTTCGGTCATCAGTCTGCCTCCAAATACTGACCTCTAGCTCCGAGTCATCGGGATAATAAAGAGGACTCTACCAAAGTTTGTCAGCCTCACAAAGCTAGATGTAGCTTTCAAAAGACTTACCTTCAACGGGAAGAATATCGGAAACCATGAGATCATGTCTTTACTCTTGGCATCAATGGTGTCAGGTCTGGTGCTTAGCTCGACCTTTCCTTGCTCGCCGCCGTCATAAAGAACCGCTTCGAAGTATCCTGCCAATCCATTCACGACACCTCTGTCCCTACATATGAACTTAGTCCTAGAATACCTCGTATTATGTTCATTGGCACCATCTCCTCCTGACATGCTACCTCCCCCTCCACCGCTGACACCTCCCCCTCTCCTTGCTTCAGCTATCGCCAGTGTAGTCGCTGGGAGAGGATGGACAAATTCCCAAGCCTGTTGAATGCGAGGGTAGTCTGCCACAGAAGTCGCCAGATAATCGATGGCGTGGAGCATCACCACATACGGCGTTTCTGTGGCGGTGCTATCCGTCACAGCTCGATGTGAAATATCAGCGTGTAGACGGGGAGCAAGGATAGGGGTGAGATGAGCAGTATAAGAGCTTGGAATTGAGATACCGAACTGCGGTGCCAAGACATGCTGAACCCCGTCCAAGCATTCTGGTGATAGTTCGTTGTCGGCAAATGATCCGAGAAGCTCAGAAACTAAAATGTCGACCTTGCCGTGTTTTGAACCTGGCGAGCTGGCAGCGGAAACAACCTTTGAATTGACAAGCGGACCCTTCCAGGCACGCATATCACTCTTGACAACGTTGACAACACCACCCCAGTCCATTTCATTATGCCTCTGAAGAAGGACAAAAGCATTAGGATTCTTCTCCACAGCCCATACTTCGACGGGCACTCCAGTCATCTGGCTGGCTCTCAAGGCACGGGTGACAAGCGGGCCTCGGCCAGACCCAGCAACAGCAACTACAACCGCACTACTTAGGCTGGAGGTTGGCTTGCTCTGCCTGGTCCAGCCAGATAATGCTTGTGCGATGGCACGCTCGTACCAATCATATTTGACTGGGTCTTTTTCGAAAACTTCATAAGTGACCGACTCTAAATTGTCCGCCAATGGCTGAAGAGGTGCTTGAAGATAATCTTGATAGCCGGATCCGAATTTTTCAATAGCTGTTCGAGGGGGCTGATTTCTTTGGAGATATCTCATATATATAAGATGCGCGGCGGGATCTTTCCACTTGGATTTCGATTTATGGGAGTCTTTTAACGCCTCAGCTGCTTCAGCAGGAGTCGGAGTCGGAGACACGGATCGTGATGCATCTGCAACGGCACTAGGAGATGGAAAACCATCGGCGGTAGCAGCCAGCTGTATAGGGTCATCAAGGCCAGGAACAGGACCAACGTCAGATAGCAAGAGCCAAGGCGGCTGTTTGAGACGCATATATCGAGAAATCAAGTTCTGATGGCTTTTACTAAGGACAGGGTGTCCCCCCTTATTTTTGAGAAAGGTTGATGGAGTAAATGACAGCAAACGCAGAGGCTCAGCAAACCAGCGAGACTGCAATGACTCGATAGGAAGTTGGCGCGGAAGTCCCAATGCTACACACATTCATCAGCCTCTATTTTGCAGTCAAGATCGTCTAAGAGAGCGGGAATAATACCTTCAGAGGTTGAATGTGCTCCGAAGGATCTCAGCTCTCGCATTTGTTCGATCATTCTTCACTTGTCTGCCAAATATGGGAAATGGATGGTTGTATTGGGTTCTTACCTACTGAAAGCCTGGAGTTGTATTTACATACGCTTCGAATGAAATTCCATGCGTCCCATGTCTCAAACAAATCAATGTCCTTGCTTGCTTTCGGCTTTTCGGAAGATTGATTGTTTCTGGCAAAGGGTAGTAGATCTCCAGTCATATCCTTCACCTCTTCCTGCCCATACATAGGAATGTGGATCGCCATTTGAATGTAGCTACCAATAGTAAGAGCCTCCTGAATTGCGCGAGCATATTGAATGATTCCGTTATTGTCTTTGGACCCGCTGGTATAGTTTCTTGGCCCTGGGATGATGATGTTGCCCACCCCGCAAAACGAAGCGTATGCAATTTCGATATTAAGGACCTGCCGTGATATGTTAGAGATCAACGGATCCGAAGAACACAAGTCAATCCACGGGCTGGAGTATGCGATGAGCTGAGAGAGAGTCTCGCCCGGTGTCAAAGGCGTGTCGACCGGTGTCAGGGGAGGAATTATCGGAGCAGGGGGAGTTTGTGATGTATTCGGATCCTCAGAGGATTCTAACTGTGATAATTCAGCGAGGTAGGCAGAGACTAAAGTCAAGACTCTCGAGTGAAAATGAGGACTGGTGATAGGGCTTGTGAGCATATCGTACTAGAAGGGGTCAGCGGCTGCTTGCATCTGGGGGGTTGGGACTTACACCAGCGTCCTGAGCCTGTCGCAGAACAAATTCCGTGACAGGCAGTGGTCGTTTGGACTCGTGATGACCGATGTAAAAGGTTGGCATGAAGTCTTCTAGCGGCGATGAAGAATCAACCTCTGCAGCAAGAGGCTGAGAAGTAGCCATGGTGGTGGTGGTGGTGGTGTTGCAGCACAATAAAATTTACAAATGATGCCTAGATCTAGAGAGAATTGGCAACCAACTAGCGTTTTCCTGAAATGCTGAATATCAAGACTTGCAAACTCTTGTGATATTATTGCCCATCATGTTGTATCTCCTGTGGGACATGAAAAGAGACAGACAACGCTTGCAGGCAAAATTCCTTGCATGTCGGTTAGGAATTGCCTTATCGAATCGCCAATTAATTTTTAGCGGCGGGGACTACACACTAAACACTTTGGCAGCCGCCACAAATCAAACGTTTTACTACAGAAATGGATGAAGTTTCACGATCATTTTCTGAGACAAGGTTCTCCGAAGGTTTTGGTAAAAGGAGTGGCGTTTCGTTGTGCCTCATGGTAACGTCAATTTGGAGGGCCAATTTTTTTACGAAGGTACCGTTAAACAGTCATATCCATTCGCTTTCAATAGAGAGTGCATTCATTGATTTTCTATGTATAGTCGACAAATAATCCGTTTGTAAATACAGCCCCTCCTTTCTCCAAACCAGACGACCTGATTCGAGCTGGGTCTCAGACTGGAGAAACATCTTTCTGGTGATTTTCATAGCTGTCATCACTAAAGTCCCCCCTTCTTTGCAGATTACTCGCGTTTCCATCATCAAAATTACCCGTTTTTGTCAAGTGCAGCTTCAGGCCGCCTTCCCCGTCTTGGTGAACGTTATGTCCTTTGGCAATGATGGCAAAGCTGTCTCTCAGAATCACCTCGTACACGAGCGTCCCGAATATTGTTGCTGGTATATTAACAAGTATCGCAATGGGCGCGTAGTCGTTGAATGCGTCACCACCATAGAATATGGCGGCCACAATTCGAGTCCCAAGATCTCTAGCCAAGTTCGTTGATATCGTAGCATTTGCGAAACCCCAGATCATGTTTGCGTAAGCTAAGCCAATAACGAAGGGTGCAGATGCAGGGGCAATGAAGGGGTTTGCGGGATCAATAACAGCCCAGATGACAATCCCAATGAAGCTGTCTACGAAAAACTCGATGAAGACAAGATATCCGTAGTTCGTCTCGGTAGCGGCAGGAAAACTGCACAAAACACTCCCTGGGCCACCCAAAGAGTTTGGGCTTACTCCTTTCGCACGCATTTCAGCTGCTAAGGCGGATAGCTGTGGGTAGTATTGTCCCACGAGTAATAGCCCGGCAATGAAGGATCCAAAAATTTGAGCAACGATGTATCTGGGTACTTTGGACCAGGGAAATCTGTTGCACTTAGTAAACAATCTCCAAATTTAGGATGACACGAACCCTTGCCAAATCGCAAGGCAGATTGTTACTGCCGGGTTGAAGTGCTACACAAGTCAGTATGGACTTTAAGGGCCATTTAGGAGCCAAGGGGGGAAGTTCTTGAGACACCCCTGAAGACACGATTCAAGAGCTCAGGTCCCAAGTCTTCCAGAGAAACGGATATGTTGACGAACCCCGCCGCTTGTAGGACCGCAAACAATAATAGCAAAAGCAATTCCAATAGCATAAGCCTACAAAGAGTTAGTTCGTGTATCCACAGCGAAATTTCAGTAAACATACCCAGCCAATTTGGTATAGACTGCCAAAGATCGGCTCTGTGTTGTTCAGAAAAAACGATGCTTGCGAGGCAATACCAGGATATCTAGGGTTGTCAATTTATTGTACCAGTTTGTGATCCCTTGCCAATGCCTGAGATTGGAAACATACACATAAAAGAACACCCCAAGAGCTTCAGCGGCCATTTCTCTCATCCATCTCGGTCTTGAATGTTCGAAGTCTAATTTCCGCTGAGAGATCGGCTTCGGGGCAACTACATTCCTTAGGACGTGTCTCTGGACCGCATCTGTGACCCCAATTTCCATATCATTGGTCTCCATTCGCCGAGCATCATATCCGGTACTATGAGCTAAATCTTCAATATGTGCGGATGCCATCGTGGAACTATTAGATCTGCTTCGAGGTTTTTTCCAAGGACCGAATATTTGAGAATTTCAGCTCCAACTTTGAGGGGTTGAGTTGATGTTCCTAACTTCCTGCGCCATCTGGGGGTAGCTACTTGCTATTTATGAAATATGGGGTCCCCAGAAATATGGACGAGGGCGAGGTGGGGACTTTGGTAGCGTAACAAAAAGATATGCATGTTATTACTATTGTACGTACTCGCCTTCTTTTTCACTAGTTTCAATTCCTTTTGACCTTCCCCTCCCCATCTCAATCGTCAGTGAGGATATGCACACTTCGGATTTTTCATCCTTTGGACCTTACAACCATGTCAAAGTCAACCTCAGCTTCCAGAGATAACATACAGTACCCCGATAGTCCAAAAAAAAGGCAGAGAAGATTGGATATTTCTTCAAAGCCTTTTAGAGTATCTCAAAAGTCCGGATTCCAAATGCGATCTAAATCTCAATCCCATTGGTGCCCTCACTAGAAGTGTAATTTCCGACTTCTCCAATCGAACCATGTACTTGTGCCACAAGGCCATATTTAGGGCGCGGCTCGACTCGGAGTACACACATTCGGCTTAGCGTAGAGTAGACGTACTCGTCCGTCTACGTCAACAAGAGATGGTGTGGGGTGATCTGCCGTAGGTCAAGCTTTGCGATTGTGTCAAACCACTACTGTCAACCTGCTCTTAGCGAACTAAGACGAGGTGAACGAAAGGCGAGAGTTGGCCGGCGTTGTCGGTGTTAAGTCTTGGGCTTTCTAGCCTCAACATCCCCCGCACCTCTCTCTCTTTTTCTATTCTAGGTCTTGAAAATGGAGCTAAAGAAACGGAACGTGTTCCACGCGGTCCGACGAGTGACAAAAAACTACATTACAGTATGATCCAAACGAGAGCACTTGCCTAGCCGATAAGAACGTAGAAGCCACCAATTGTGGATGTGAGAAGGCCGACGGCCATTCTTCTGTATACCGGTATATTCGGCTCCCATGCTTCCTATCGCCTTACCTGAAAAGGCAGTTGTATCGGTATCTAGAACCCTTCACACAAGGTGGATATTGTGAGAAATGGAGTATGCGGGGCCCCGGACTCGCAGAGACAAACTATTGACGTAAGATAGACGACCAGGATGACGATTTTCCACGAGCCAAATTCCAAGAAAGCTGGAAATGGTTGTATCTATCCGACGATGAAAACTTACCTAACTATCACTCGCCACTTATAAATCAATCCACTCTAGCAGGAGTTTCTGAATTGGCTACGTTGGATCGGGCAGCCAAGATTTAAACGAAAGAATGGAACATATGACGGAGGCGTTGATAATGCTTGTTTTCGGGTGGCTGACATGTGGCTTGAAGCCACAATCCCCAATACCAGCCTCTGAACACTTACTGGCCACTGCAAACAAATTCTGAAATATAGTCTAAATACAACAGCGAATCCAATATCTTGAAATGGTTCGACGGAAAGGAGCTCGAAAATCAATGAACAGAAACTCATCAACAATCCTTGTGAGACTCACATCCAGATTGAACCTACACCACACCAATTCGTCACGAGGGCTCCTCTCTCATATATACGTCCTCTAAAACCCCCTCTATTCTGTGTGCCTGGTATTAGCCGGCGAAACAGTCTCCTTTCCTCTCGCGCTGATGCTCTGCTCGAGATCCGGCCCTGTCCCAGCAATTTCGCCTCTCATCAGCTTCCCGGTAGTGATGATTTGTTCTGGAGGTGGTGCAATCCATGCAGTGCTTTTCATTGGGTTAACATGCAGAATATACATGGTATCGATTTCTTCGAGTGTGCGGCCCTGTCCCTCGATGACGAAGAGATACACGACTGCTGCTGCGAGGAAAAGACATCCAGCGAAGATGTAGCCGTACCGAAAGTCGATATCGCCAACAATGAAAGGGGTAAAGAAAGCCAGGAGAAAATTCCAAAACCAGTTTGAGGCCGTGGACATTGCCATAGCCTTGGATCGGTAGCGGGATGGGTAGACTGATAGATGTTAGAATTTGGTTCATGACTCCCGAGAATATACCAGCTGTTTAGATAGTAGAAATGGCACATACGTTCCGCGCAGATGGTCCAGACTATCGGTCCCCACGTGGTAGCAAAGCCAAGAATAAACAGACAAGCGAAAACGATCATGGCCTTTCCGGAGTGCGGAGTATTTTGTGGGACGTCGCGATCAAGGGAGAAATGCCCAACAGATGCAAAAACCATGAAGCAGACAAACATCCAGGCGGCACCGAAGACTAGTGATTTGCGTCGCCCAAAATGTTCGACAACATAAAGGCCCAAGAAGGTCGTGCCAAAATTGACTCCTCCCAAAATCATCCTGTAGACAAATCAGTATTTAAGAATGGGAGGAAATAAGAGCAAGATTTCACAGACTGCGTAACGTAAGAATTGTTGATGCCCGTACTCTTGAAGATTACTGTCCCATAGTAAAAGAAATAATTTGCACCTGTGAGCTGTTGTAGAGCCTGAAGAACAACACCAAGTGTAATCCTGTACGCCATTCTTGGTCCCGTAAATATTTCCCACCACTTTTGGTTCTGGTGTAGCAGTTCCTCGTCGTGCTTCGCTTTGATTTCGGCGAGCTCGTTAGCCACGATGGGATGGTCCGGCGAGACTCCATAAAGTTTCACCATGGTACGTTTCGCCCGCTCAATTCTTCCGTGACGATAGTCGTACCGAGGGCTTTCAGGGAAGAAAAGTATTCCGACACCAAGAATAAGAACCCATAAGAAAGAGATGCCTAAAGGTATACGCCAAGACCCGGTGTTCGTGCGCTTCTCCGTGCTAAAATTTATCTGAGCAATGTAAGTTTTCAAATATCCTTGGGTTAGCGAAAAATGGAAATGGGTGGCGTACGCAGTTTGCGACAAATATACCGAGGGTAATGAAGAGTTGATAACAACTACTTAGATGTTAGGCGAACTAGGACAAGAGGTCTTAAAGGACATACCTAATAAGTGCGCCTCTTATCTGACGTGGTGCGCTCTCGCTTTGATACACTGGAAGTTATCAGGTTTAATATTTCTTGTTCGAAAAGAATTCAACGATTTTGGACGCAGGAAACGACTCGTTCCCTTCGCCGGAGCATCTCAGGAGGACTGAGACGATAAAAACACAACACTAAAATGTTCAAAATTTGTCCAGTGAAGTAAATGAGAGGCATACTAGGAACAAGCAACGACAGAGCACCAACACCAAGCCCAGCGATCCATCTTCCAACGACGACTACCAGAAAGGTCAACTTCGTTCGATATTTCTCAAAAGATTTTGCCTACTCTGATACCATTTAGGCTCTGGCGCAGAGATTTGTACTATCAAGCCGATGTGAAGTACAATACACCACGCTGAGATTGACCATTTTCTTCCGATTCTATCTGCAACAGGACCGGCAATCAAAGCTCCCATCAAGGTTCCGATGGATAGCTGGGACTTGTAAATGATTGTCATTCGGTGATTGGAGGACACTTACAAGGCCAACAATAAGTCCGGAGCGGACGTTGCTAAAGTGGTACCCATCACCATTTGCATCTTTCTGGCCAAATCGTTGCAGGAAGTCTGTCATTCCCAAGAAACCTGAGAGTAATCAGTACTCAAGGACTTCTCCAAAGTACATATACTAGCCTGAGATCTGCCCAGTATCGTAGCCAAAGATAAAACCTAGGACCCTGTTTAGCAAACTCCCTAAGAGAAGCGTATAAAGACTCGCCTCCCATTGACACGAACACCCCCATCATGAAAGAATGAATAGTCAGTGTTGGGACTGGGGATTTGGTAACAGAATCAACATGCTGTTGTTTCTCTGAACGAGATGTTTCTCCATCAGATGAACACGCAGCGTTTTTACCCCTGAAGGGTAGTCGTGACATAAAATTTGATATACCCATTATGATGTTCAATGTAAAGAGTATATTGAATTCCAAAAAATGTGCCTCGAGGAAATTGAAGAAGAGTACCCCGCCTTTATACAAGTTTACATGCTACATAGCGCAAGACCACGTTCTGACATGCTCGGGATGGGTCACCGGTATGCCATGCCCGTTGATAACTTTGGTCACCAGATGCTGAAACGCCATTTCGACCCCACTTTATTGACTTCAACCCGAATTCCAGTCAAATCATGATCAATTGCAGCCTTCCGAGCATCTGCTTAGGAACGAAATATCCCAGTTCAGTAATCCCAGCTTCAGGTTGAGTGGCTCGGAAGCCGCGGTCATCAAATCTGGAAAGGAATGCAAGCTCTATGTTGCTGAGAAGGGCCGACAGGCAGAACTGATCTATGGAGCTCGGTTTCCAGTCATATTTACATCTGGGAATCCATAGTCTTGAAGCTCGCCGACCTTGGCCGAGAATCCTTTTCAATCACGAGGCTGAATATCACTTGACACTGACGAATTCAGGAAAGCTTTGAAGGGGCTTGCTTAAGCTCTCAATAATCCGAACCCACGGTGGAACCATTGTAAGGTAGCACCGCGGTGGTATTCGGGACCCCCGGATGAAGGTACATATCTGTGCGGAAGTGGCGGCGGCGATATCTGACACGCGGGAATTGAACAACTCTTTCAAATGTGTCATAAATATCTCTTCAAAAGCTGACACCGTAGGTAGGCAAGGCCATGGAGTATGGAAGTGTGAAGTGTGAATCTGGAGTTTCGCTCGTTGGTATTCGGCAATAGGTAGACTTTCCTTTATCTAGCTTAAGCTTCGTAAAATCGAAAACAAACTGGCTAGATCTGGCGAGTTCTTCATGTTTTATGCAAAGATATTGCCTTTGAGGATAAAGAGTGATTTGCAAAAAGTGGTTGGGGCAGAGAGGAAGAAGAAGACCTTGAATGGAAAACATCACATATCACGTGGCTACCTCGCTTAATCGCTAGCGTCGTGAAGTCCGCACCAAGAGCCAGAACTCGACGAACTTTTTTTTGGAATAACGACAACGACACCGACACCGACAAAACTCCTTTGCGTTCATCCAGCCAAATCTGTCAAGATGACGAAGATCAATAGCTGTATGTTTCATTCTCTCTATCTCTCTAACTCCGCACGCTGCATTGCTCTACGAGACAGGAAACAATTCCAATGCGCAGAACTGATTTTAAATGCAGCCCTCCACTCCTCCCGGAGCAAGTCTAGAAAGGCTCATTTCGATGCCCCATCCAGCGTCAGACGCACCATCATGAGCGCCCCTCTCAGCAAGGAGCTCCGCGAGAAATACAATGTTCGTAGCCTACTATAATTCCTTCAGCTCTCGCGCCTAACAGTCTTTCAGGTTCGCTCTATCCCCATCCGAAAAGACGATGAGGTCTTGGTTGTCCGAGGCTCCAACAAAGGCCGTGAGGGCAAGATCACTTCCGTCTACCGTCTCAAGTACGTCGTACACATCGAGCGCGTTGTCAAGGAGAAGTCGTCCGGTCAATCTGTTCCCCTCGGTGTCCACCCCTCGAAGGTCGTTATCACGAAGTTGAAGCTCGACAAGGACCGTGAGAGCATACTGGAGCGCATCAAAGCTGGTCGCGAGATCAAGGAGAAGCTGAAGTCTAAGGCATAAATGTGGTTGGGTCTGGCGTGATTGGCATGATTGTTTTTTGCACTGGGATGCTGGTTATTGCTGGCTGGAGGTGCTAGACATAGGAATGACAAAACATTATGGCCATTTCACATCTTTCGTTGTGAAATGCTCCATGGGAGGTCCTCCCGAAGCAACGTTGCGTCTACACATGATGTGATGTGTTTTGCTATACCTTTGCTTTGGGAGGGTCGCCCTCCACTAACTATTTAGAGATACAACACAGCTCCTAAGCTGACCAATGAGTTCCCACTTTCCTATCTCTTTGCCCGAGCGCTATATTATCTCCGCATAAATCTCCTTCACTGGATCTGATACATTTATGAGGTATACGGATAGCGCAGATGAAATCTAAGGTCTACCTCTTCGGGGGTAGGCCTTCTTGCCTGCAGACTGTCCTCTAGATCTATTCTATGAAGAGAAGAGTTTGATGGTGAGGAACATTTTCTTTCAGCTTTCTTATTAGATGGGCATCACTCATTGGTACCGTCAGTTTTTCTCTAGGTGTGATTTTTGGACTTCATTTCCATGGGGTCGTTGACGGCGTTCACTTTTCTCTTCAATTTTCGAGTATGTCTATTTTGGTGAGACATGCATGGTTCAAGGGAAAGTTTGAAGTGATGACTTCTCATTAGGAATTCGTTTTTGATTGATAGATCTAAAATTTCTCGACATATGGTCTACAGTCTGGGAGTAGGAGTTAGTTACGTAGTCATAAACTTGAATCTTTGGAGTACAAACCCAATTCCTGTGTGAAGTGAGACCTGGGTTGGGTGTGCAAGTACCAATAACTGTCTGCAATCTTTTACATGGTTAACACTTTGTGCCAAATATTTCTGTGGTCAGTCATTTCAAAAGGGGAACCCATCTGGTCTCTCGTTCTCCCGGTCTTGGAGAAAATGATTGGAGATACTCACAGCGTCAGCGCTAATCTTGCCATCTGGCGCCCCTCCGTTCACAGGCCAATCCTTGGTCCTGGGAATGTCGATTACACCGTCTATTATTGCATGCGCGACATGTACGCCCTTCGGACCTGCAAGTTCTCGGAGTCAACTCTGCTCAACGAAGAAGGATTTGAAACGATCTGGGAAGCTCTCTGAATCCACCGTCCCTTTTTTATTTTCTCGGAACTTCTGGGATAATTTGAGCCAGATATTTAATGTTGTAAAGTGTCCAAACAAGGGAGTGAGAGGCTTCTGGAATTTACATACCAAACTCCCTCGCAAGGCTCTGGCCAGTTGCTCTGAGAGCGAATTTACCACTGGCAAAGGATGACATTGCTGCCGAACCACGCAAAGACGCGGTTGCACCCGTGATGATCAGAGATGGAGGGTATTGGGAGCTTTCCACAGAGTCAAGTAGCAGAGGAAGCACTGCCTGTGCGAAGAGGTAGAAGCCCTTTCTAAGAAGTCGCAGGGATATCAGCATCATGTTATGGGACAGTCTGCCAGATATCATTGTCAATGGACAAGGAGAAGACGTACCCATTGGACTCGTAACCCGCCTCATACTCTTCCAAAGTCATTTCCAAAAACGGCTTTCTCACAAATCTTCCTCCAACATTATAGACGGCCGCCGCCAACTTCTTGTCCTTGAACTCCTTTTGTATCTCGGAGAAGGCATTCGACACGGACTGAGGAGAAGAGACATCGGTAGCTATGCCGATCGCGTGTCCTCCACTGGACTTGATTTCCGTGACGATGGACTCGTAGTTTTGGGGGTTCCTCGCAAGCAAAACCACAGGATATGCCTTCGCAAATTTGAGGGCTACGGAACGACCTTTTTCAAATACGCAGATTAGTTCATTTGCAGCATTTTTCAAAGGGCGTGGAGCTGCACCTGTTCCTGCGCCTACACCCGCAACGATGCTGAAGAAATTACTTGCTGCTGCCATACTTTATGGATAGAACTCCTGTCCGCGACCAAATATGATCGAAAGCTGTTGGGACGGACAGTTGAAGAGAAAGTTTGAGAAACTCTGTATATATGTATAGAGAATAAGGGTCAATTGATTGATAATACCTCTGCATGAACCATGGAGAGTTTATTAAGTGCATGGTATTTAGGGGTCATCAAATGACGTGCGCGGGCGGGGTGCCCTGTGGAGTGCCGAGTAGCTTGCAGCATTGGTAATCCATGATTCGATTCCACATCAAGATTAGTGAACGCCCCGGAGAGTTTGCGAGTTGGACCTGAATCACCTAGCACCAGTGGGACATTCTGGCTATCGTCTCCTTGATTTTCATGATCACCGCGCCGACCGCTACTGTAGCCGTCTTCGGCGCGTGAAGCGGGCATTTACAGGGGCCTCGATGCTTACTTCGACGAGCCGACAAAGCCGACAATGGCTTCACAAATCAGATATCAGCATTACCCAATGCTGTGCATCAAGTGACAGCTGAATGTGTCACAAGCCGTCCAGACACCGAATAAGTTTCAGAAATCTAAGCCTCAATTTGGAGAAATCTCCCAATCGGGTCTTCCATACTTGAGCGGAGCCATCTCCGAGCAGATTTTAGTCTTTCCCATCCTCAGTGGCATCGCATTCACCTCCGAAATGTTTGTACGACCCCAGGTTATGGACATGCGATGTGCAACAAAATCTGGAGAGCCTTTGTTTGGAAAGATGGCTTGATTTCGATGTCACTGATACGTACTCTTTTCAGGTTCTCTGCCAAGTGAGCGGGGTCATCTTTGTCACAAGCAACTATAGACTGAACCATCCGAGGCGCTAGCATCTGCCAGTGCACACAAAGTCTTGAGTTAGTAATTTGATGTAGTGAATATCAGAGATGTCTTTATTAGTTTTATTAGCTTTTTGTGTGTCTGTCAGTTGGTTGCTAGGTTCTTCAGTGAGAACTTGTAGAACGAAAGTACCTTGGAGTACTAAAGACAAAATGTACGCCGCCTCACTACAAGACATCGTTTCAAATACTGCACTCAGTGGCATAGTTAAAAAGATGCAGGTAATGACTTCTTTGGCTATGACGAGTAATTTTTTGTTGTGCAAGAGGACAGCGGGACCCGCTGCAAAGTTGTGTTCGCGATCCTACTGCGTGAAGCATTCGGTACTTGTCACCGATGTTGGGGTGCCGTAAAAGCTGCCTCATGTTGGGTGGTACATTGTTCCAGTACGAAGCTTTATTAAGCCGAATGTGGTGAGCTTCTGTCAATGTCTCACACGAGATGAGAGATTCAATGATTTTCAATGTGAGATATTGAAGTATTATATTCGCAGAATCCTTTCTTCAGTTGCCGGAACGAATCTACTATTGCCAGTGATACATTATGAGAGTTATGCCAGCTCCAAAAGCGGGGTAGCCAGGGTTCATTCTTCAGGAACGAGCGACTGCAGTGGTACCCCCTTTTCAGCCTCATTTAGCGAGGCTTAGACAACGGCACGCCCGACCCTGCTTGAAACTGCAAAATGAATCTAATGAAAGGCAGCATATCATGGCACGTTTTGTTTGGTGATTTGAACACTTTATTTGTATTTTAAAGATTTCCTCTTGTTCTCGTACTATGTACAGTCCATTAAGGGCCCATTTAATCCTGCCATCCGAAACCGCCCTATCAGAAATTCAACTCCTCTTCCACAATACTCGTTTATCGTGAGGTATCAACGACGTATCGTCCAGCGATCTTGCCCTCATGCATGAGGTCATAAACCTTCTGCAATTCTGACAAGCCGCATGTCTTGTATGGGGCCTTGATGAGACCGCGTCTGAAAAACTCGATGGCCTCGGCTGAGTCACGTCTGTTTCCGACGTAGGAACCCTTGATGGTGATCATCTTGATGACAGATTCAAAGACTGGTGCGCGGAGATAGGCACCAGCTGGAAGACCGATGGCAATGACTGTGCCGCGGGGTCGAACGTACTGTGGTCATGTTAGCTATGAATGTCTGACATCAGTTGAGCAATTGGAACATACCTCAGCCGCTTGCTGGAATGGTTTCTCGTTGACAGCAACCAAAATGACTGCGTGAGGTCCAAGTCCATCAGGGGTAGCAGCCTTGACGTCGCTGACAACATTCTTGCTAGTGGAGAAATCAACGAAGTGCTGAGCACCAAGCTTGGCTGTCATAGCCTTCTTTTCATCACCGGCATCGATAGCAATGATATCTAAGCCCATGGCCTTAGCATATTGGCATGCCAAAGATCCAAGTCCACCACCAGCACCAACAATGGCCACAGTTTGGCCTGGTCGTGCCCCTGACTCCTTCAGTCCCTTGTAGACGGTGATACCGGCGCAGAGGACGGGGGAGATAGCCTCAAGGTCGCATTCCTTGGGGATACGGGCAATGTGCGCGGCCTTAGCGATACAGTATTGTTGGAATGAGCCATCGACTGTGTAGCCAGAGAGGAGTGCCTTAGCACAGAGTGGTTCGTCGGATTGTTGGCAGAAGGAGCAGTTGAGGCAAGATCCATTGATCCACTACAAATGGAGGATTGTCAGCCACCGAAACCGTTTAGAAGAGGCCATCGCAATAGGGGGAAACGTACCTTAACACCAGCATAATCGCCAATCTCTACATCGTCAACGAGAGATCCACGGGCCACAACGACACCAGCACCTTCGTGGCCTCCAACAAGCGGGAGCTTGGTAGGCAATGGCCAGTCACCATTGACGGCGTGGAGATCCGTGTGGCAGACACCGGAGTACTTGATGTTGACGAGAACCTCATCAGGGCCTGGCTTTTGAACTGGGATCTTCTTATAGACAACAGCTAGGGAATGTTAGGTTTCTTGAACTTGTAGAAACATCCACAGGACTGATTGTATTTCAGAAGGGTCACTCACGCTTTCCTGTTTGCTCAACAACCTGCGCCCATTGCTCAGTAGGGATGTTTTGTGCCATGGTGTTTGATTATTTGACTGTTTGGTACTTTGGTTGGAAATGTGTGATTGATTGTCTTGTTCGTAAATAGGTAGAGGTTGAAACGATTTGTATAATGATGGGCTTTGCAAGGTGGAAGCATCGTCATCTTATATTCACAAACCTGCATTCAAAAGGAACACGCCACCTTCCTTGGAGCTCCTTACCCCTCCTACCCAGATGGTAGTGATGGTAACCCCACCTGATAAAATGGTCCATCACGCCGATCGAAGTCTTGGGGGCCCGCTTTGCCAATCCTAAGCTTCCTCTGTCCAGTTCATTCATTCCTTGTTGGGTTTCGCCCGAGTAGGCCCGAGTAGGTTGGTCAACTTCCTATGATCCTGGATTGCGAGTCCGCTGCGCCGTTAGCTTAATCTATGTTTCAAACAAGGGATAACAAGAGGAGATTCGCGGCATTGAAGTTCTCATAACGGGCCAGCGGCGGGCACGGCCGTGTTCCGGGAAGGTGTACGTGCAAAAGATGCGTATTGAAGCTTCATCCTAGCTTCGATAGCATGCCCTTAGCTCGAAGTATGCAAGGCAATGCAGGAGCAAGCTTCTTCCCAGCTCATTCAATAAGTCTGGATTTTCATGCATCGGGTGAGAGAAAAGGTGATTTTTGAGGTGGTGGTGGGCTGATTTCTTTCCGTATCTTATCCTCCTGCAGCAGATTCGACCAGGGGTCCAAAGCTTCGATGGCCCAGGCATTCGCTACACTCCGTATCAAAGTATCAAATGTTTTCCAAATCTCCTGCTGCGAATGGTACCCAATGGTTTGAAACAACTTCTAGCAAACCTGTCGAGGCGCTTCCCCCACCTAGGACACAAAAGCGATGGATCAGAGCGTTAACTTTCAAAGTTGGCGTTCTGAGACCAACCTTTCCTCCTCTGGAAGAGCTTGTTGCGGGGAAAAAAGGTTCGCTTTTGAGCTAGTGCTCTTAGTGCTCCAGGGGTCTCCGATGACATGCTCTATGCGGGGTAGAGACATACGACTCGTGTCCTTGGGAGCCTCTCATAATTGAACCCTTGATCCGAGACAATGTTAGCGGCCAGGAACTAGAGGGAAAGAAGTGTCCTTTGAGACGAGAGTTCGCTCGAAAACGATGAGGAAATTCGGATTGTCGGAGACGCCTTGAAATAGATATGCAGCAAGGGTCATGTTACTTGGAGTCTAGGCCTCGCACTACCCGTATTCGACAATGGTTTAACATCTGGGGACATAAGGGCTTAAACAAGTTGTAAATTCAGTAGTGGATCAAAAAATGTCAATAAACAAAAACAAGAATAAAACCAAACTAACGTGCTTACTAAATTTAAATTGAAGGTCAGAATTTTTATTCCCGTGAAACGTACAGTAAAGCAGCAGGCAGAAAAAGCAGCAATCCTCGCTTCATCCTTCCCACACTTGTTTGTAGAGGGCTACTAGAACTTAGATGTTGAATGGTGGTCGCGTCCTCAATTCCTTTTATAAATCCTCATTTTGACACCTCTTTGGGTACTTCGATGATCACTCGGCACCTTGATGGTTTCTCTATCTTCATCTCGATCTAGATTCTCCCACAAAAGTTGAAGGATTGAGAATTATAAGTTGTTAGATATATGAATCCACCCCATAAGACGAAAGAGAGGGATTTACAGCTGATGTCAAGTTTCACGTAAGACTGGGTGCCGCAGAGGCTTGGATCCCTTCAAGTGTGAACTTGGTTACGAGACTCGTTTTCACCCATGGCCTCTCGAGGCATACATGTCTTTCATGGGTTCATTGAATTCATTTCTAAGCTCCGTAAAATCGAGGAACTTTTGCTCCACCAAAATCTATCGTTTTTGTGATGCCTTGGCGCCCCCGAATCGCTTCATAGTTTCATTTCCACTTTATCCACTCGACTCGATAAATCGCTCGCTACTTATGGAATTTTATGATCCGCCTGGACCTCCTAATAGGGCGAATCTGCGGACGATACTAGGGCCTATTTCATCATATTCGGCCTGCAATACGTTAGTACGAATACATTTTATCACAGAAATGCTAGGCTATATAGCCTGAACATACCTTCGTGTGGCAATAACTTCGGAATTCGGGGGTCTGACCCAACAGACTGCCTCCAAACCATGGTCCGTGTCGCTGTCTCTTGTGGGAGATGACTTGCACCTCTAAGCCACCACTCCTTGCACCACCACTCTTGGCTTCGCTAGCTCTGATTCTTGCATCAACAAGATGCTTAATATCTCGTTGTAAACGGCGTCCAAAATCTTTGTAAAGAGTGCTTCCTCCAGAGAGCACGATGTTCTTATATAAGCCCCGGCGAACATCAATGGGCGAAGATTGAATCACGCCATCAACAACGGTTGGCAGAGGTGTTAAGAAGTCCGAGGAGTATATTTCGGGGTTGAAGAAGATCTCTGGGGCAAGAAAACGTTCATAGCCTACATCGACGGTGACTTTACGGCCTCCGGGCTGCGTCACGAGATGCTTGGCAAATCTTGCAGGTTCGCGATCGAAGCGAGCAAACTCCTTAACGATATCGGGGCAGACATAGCAGTATTCCTCTTTGATTTCCCCGGCTGTTTTAAGTGAGGAATCGGGCTCGCCACGATCTCGGAGAAGGGACTGAACAAAGTAGGTGATATCTCGACCAGCAATTGGAATAGACTTGATAGACGAGCCAATAACGTAACCTTCAGCAACCGGAATCACATGTGTCACTCCGTCTCCAGAATCAATTACGGTTCCCGTTAATGATCGATCGGAGACTTTTGAGGAAGTCCATGATGCAGCGAGAGCCAAGACAGCTTGCACTGCGATGTAGAGACCAGCACAATTGAAGGACTCAAACATAATTTCGGCTGTATTTTCGCGGTTCTCGGGAGGGTTGAGCGGCTATACAACATTGTTAGTGGATATTCGGATACTCAAAGGAGACTCGAGTACGTACGGGTTCGGTCAGGAGAAAGTAGTGGTCTTCCGGCTCAACACGAAGATATTTGAATATAGAATTCGACCAGAATCTTTCCATGTGATCCTACACTTGTTATTTCATGTTTGCCAATTCGGAAGACCAATGAACCTACCCAATTCTCAATCTGACCGTGGCGAATAGGATAATGTATGCCATAGCCTGGGCCTGTCAGTACCGTTCCAATGTAGCGATTCTATGCCTTGTACCTGGTCCATTCGCCGCCGCCAAAGCTTCATCGCCGATGAAGAAATCCAGGTCCTCCGTTCCGCGCTTCATCGACAAGTGTCCACCAGGGCCAGCACCTCCTGTAAGATAAGAGGGCTTATTGGCTACCGCAGGGCGCCCGGATCCGGATCCCCCACTACCACCTGCGGGGCCCTTGGTTGCTATCGCCGTGGGGAAGACGAAGGATGGGGAGTCGTTGCCTGCGAAACCTACAATATACTGGTTAACCTCGCTGGAGCAGAGATGGGTAAGGGCAACGTACCAAGCTTCGAGAAACCCGTACCGCTGGAGATAAGGTATTAGTATCTTCTGCAGGACCAAAAGTGGGCAGCTTTCCAAGTTGAGAGAGGGGTCTTGGTAGGTAGGTAACGTACTTGTCCATGACAACGGCGGGCGTTTGGGAAGCCATAGTGATGAGAAGCCTGCGCCGTGCACTCCCAGCGCTTTGGAACTGCTATGCGACAGGTTCACACAGTTGGATCTTAAGCCGAGCGAGTGATGTAGTTGTCGGCCTTGTGGTGTACTGTAAAGAGAGCTGACGAGTGTGAATCGTTTACGGCGACTGGCGACCTAGTTCTATCGCAACCCCGCCCCGCCTCGCGAATAGGTGGGCAGCACGTGACTGTTTCGAGGAGGCTGGAAAAATGTCTCCATCTCTCCTTCTGCCTCCGTATGTCTTGTTCTTTCCTTCCTAAGACAAAAGGGCAAAAATGTTAAGCACATGATGTATTCTAAGGCTCGCAACAAAACTCTGAACCAGCAGGAATGATGCAATATCAACGCCAACGTCAGTTCCTCATGATTCTGCAAAAACAACACAATGTGAAGGTTTGCATCTCCATCTTCCAGTGTCCCTAACTGCACTCTTTTCCCATCAACAACATCAACTCCGCGCCGTATTCTTCCGCGCTCAATTCCTTATTAGTCACTCGTTTACTGTCCCTCCTCTTCTGAATCGTTATTCCGAGGAGCTAGTACTTGAAATAAATATTGTCCATTCATTCACTTCACCGGTCCTTCCACCTCCCTCTCTCAAATTGTCACTTCAATCCTAGACTACGTATACTTCTTTGCATACTTCTTGTGGAGCAACATTGTCGCGTTTCCCACGATCACTGAAGTCACATCTCCTTGTGGGTCCAATACCAGTATCTCCACCTTCCCACTTTATGATCCTAATTTATATACAGGTTGAACTCAGTTGGCCCGCGTCTTGGTTTTGGTAGCCTCCGCTACCTACAGCTACCTATTTCCTCGCCATCTCCTCATCTCAAATCTTCTTACTGAACCACGCCCTATACTGCTCCAAGATTGTATCGAACGCAGTCAGGACACTGTCAGCGGACCTCCTTGCTCTTCTTGGCCTAGCTACTTCCGATATAGGTTCTCTATTCACCATACTCAAAGTCTTCATTCACCAGCGGGATTCTCTCCGTTCCCTCCCTTAGATGCTCAATAACAGTACATTTGGTGAACGGTTCCGTCAACTACGCCGCAGCATATCAAATTCTCTCAAAAAGTCCATACCGAAGTGGCAGATTGAGGCTCCGTCGTCGAGGTGTTTACCCACGAAGCCGGATTCCGTCTCTCCACTTTCGGGTCCTGTCATGGATGACACTATCAAAGCTATGGACGGTGTCACTGAGAGATCCCGCAGGCAGGGGCATAGCCCACAGTCCCGCTCTCATATTTCTGCCATCTTTGTCCATGCTGGCGCCGGCTATCACAGCACCACCAACGAGCATATACATTTGGGGGCTTGTGACGAGTACGTTTGCACTCTATGAACCCTCGAAGAATGCAAAATTTCGTAACTAACTAATGTCTAGTGCTGCGAGAATAGCAATGCAGATGCTGAGAAACGGCGGTACGGCTGTCGATGCCGTCGAAGCAGCAATTAAAGTTCTTGAGGATAAGGAGATCACCAACGCTGGAGTTGGGAGCAACTTGTCTATCGAAGGTCAAGTCGAATGTGATGCCACTATCGTTGACCACTTAGGTCGGAGTGGTGCTTGTGGTGCTACTGGAAGTAAGCATAGTTTTTCATTGCCGGATTTCTTCAACTCCATCAATACTGACCCTTGTTATCTAGATATTAAGAACCCCATTCACCTCGCTCGGACTATATTAGAGGCTTCTAATAAACCGTTGTCACTTCGGAGAGTTCCTCCTAACCTTCTGGTCGGAAAAGGGGCTACAGACTTTGCTTATGATCATGGCATTCCTGTTCTCCCGAACGACATGCTGGTCTCCAAAAACGCACAGGACCGCTATCTCCGCTGGAGAGACGATCTCAAGCGTGCAGAAAGAGGTCGCATGACGCCCAGCAGCACTGCCAGCGATCACGGTGGAGAGGACGTAGGTGTAAACCACGAATATGAAGAGCGAGTACGTAGCAAGCAGCACCGAGACCACACAAATGCTGTCTTACATGGAACTTGGAACGAAGGCCAACCAGATTCTCCTCAGCACTCTCCAAGCATCGAAAAGCGTCAGACAGATCAATATCCAGCTCGTCATTCTCCTATCTCGCCAACCCCAGTCGGCGACCCGTGCGTCCAACCGAATTTCCATCAACGTAGCCTTTCTCCAAGCAGCTCGCCTTCAAAACGCGTACGCTATGGAAATCCAATAAGTGATAGTACCATACGTACCCGGTCTTTGCTCGGCGCCAGCACCTCTAGCAGTGAGATTCATACTGTTCCTGATGTTCGTATGACAATGGGAGAAGGTAGTGATGGTCCAGCTTCCCCCAATGAAGATGCTATGGGTGAACTTCTCTGGTCTGAAGGGACAGCAGAATCCTTGATGGAATCGCTACAAACAGCCCCAGATGATGATTTGATTACAGATACTGTAGGTGCCATCGCCATAGACATGTATGGTCACATCGCCGCGGGGTCCTCCTCTGGTGGTATTGGTATGAAGCACTGCGGTCGTGTTGGTCCGGCTGCACTGGTAGGCATTGGTACCGCTGTCATACCCGCCGATGATAAAGACGAACAAGGGATCAGCGTCGCAGCAGTAACAAGTGGCACTGGTGAGCATATGGCGACAACAATCGCTTCTCAAAAATGTGCCGAGAGATTGTATCACAATACCAGGCGTGCTCGAGGCGGTGCTGACATAGAGGCAACCGAGGAAGAAGCTATGGAATCTTTTGTGCAAGCAGATTTCATGAGTCACCCTGGTGTCAGTGCGAGCAACTCTACGGGGGCGATTGGAATCATGGCAGTCAAGAAGACACCATACGGATACTTTCTCCATTTCGCTCACAATACCGACTCCTTTGCTCTGGCATCGATGCATTCCAATGAAAGAGAGCCAAAATGTGTCATGTCTCGGCTTGGCGACCATGGGGCTGTTGTCCAAGGCGGACGCAAGGTTCGGGTTTAAGTGGTGGACTTGCAGAAAATTTGGCACAGTTGAATTTTCTTTTATCGCTTTTGGGGTTGATTCTGAGCAGAGGCGTTAAGGTTCCAGCAATTTGGGGGAGCTAAAGGTGCTTAGATGAGCTTATGACTTTGCAATCACTGCGGCAGCGTTTGGGAGGCAGGGGGAGAATATCACATAAAGGACCTGAGTATTCTTATGGGCTGAGAGGGGGAGATTGTGTCACGATTGAGGGCCGATAACATGATAGTGCATCAGCTATGTACCTCGACTACGATTCCTAAGAAATGAACCTAAGATACCCTGAACTGCACACCTTTGCACTCTTTACTCACTAGTCAAGTTGTGAACCTTAATTGCCTAGAAGATAACCTCAGGTTGAGGGGAGGGGGGAAAGTGAGGGCAATTAGTCACTTGGTCAATGGTTCGGAACAAACGTAATTGCTATCTGAGATAACGGCATTTCAAAAGGCTCAGTTTTCACCTGTTATGCATGAAACGGATCTCAACATCATGGTATCCTATTTTCCTGGTATTGCTCAAAGTAACTTTGCTTCTCACTCCCCAGGCACTGGGGTTCCTCTCCCACTAGGAGTATCCCCTCCATTGATTCTCCTCTTCTTCTTCTTTTTTCGTGGCACAACCGCTGGTTTCGCCCCATAGTCACCCAGCGCAAGATGTGTAGAGCAGGTTAAGCAAATGGCGCCTTCAGGAGGGGAGCAGAAAACTGTCGCATAGTTAGAGACACTCTACATGGTCGACCAAGGAAGAACTTACTGCTCAAGCAAATACTGCACACGAATCCAACATCTACAACCCTCCTATGACAGAAACAAGCGGCTCTGAAATCCACCACTTCCTGCGTGGGCGCCACTAGATGCTTCCTAGCCATCTGATCTGGAAGGAACGCCATCATCAGATATTGTAAAAGGCCTTGTGGGTTTCGCAGCTGCATGTAGATTCCCCTCGTAGTATCTGAGGCTTGCTGCAAAAACACCGTGTCACCTGCTAGCTTTAAGATATCGATTGGTATTCGTAATCGCTGTGCTGCAAATGTTGTGTTCATTATGGGAATGTACTGGTGTGCTAGATCGCCAGAGACGGAGAGGACGAGGATGCGGCTTTGAAGACCGGTGGTATTTTCGGGGGCTTCCATCCCAGTTGTTGCCGGTTTTGAAGAGGATGTCGTGTCGGAGTAGAGGACGGTTGCTTTGTTGATGTATGAGAGGGCTAGGGTGAGGGCACCAGCCATTTGGGTGGTATTGGTTGTTGCCACTTCGGTTTCAGAGGTCGTTGCTATCAATTCTCGCAGTGAGACGATTAGACTGCTTTCTATGAGGGCGAAGGGTCTGTATTTGTTTGCATCATCGAGATTTGGGGGTTGGTCGTCTGTCATTTCTGTGTCTTCTGATGTTGAGGAGGAAGGAGGGCGAGGATAGAGCCATACTGCTCGATGGCTGTGGCTGGCCACCACGGCCACCTGGTTTGCATTGTTGACTGCTAGGTGGGCGTTGATGAAGACGAGGAGGTTCGCTATCGCTTTTGAGAGGGGCAGAGTTGGTGCAAGGAGTGCCCAGGCATGGGGATTTGTATCGAGGACGATGACAAGGAGTGAAGGCGAAGGACCTATTTTGCAGTCAGAATAGAAGACAGATTGTACATCGGCGAATATATGAACCTTCCACAGCAGCCTCATAATGATCTGAACCATCTACCGCGTTCATGTTGGAGTTGGTCGAGGCATGTCAGCCCGGGGAATTCTGGGAGTCGAAAACGCAGGGTCATGAAGGTACGGGGCTATAGATCATAGACCATATAGCAGATGCTGCGGCTTGCAGTTGTTTTCTTGTTACCGTGCATATTCACATCCACCGCTGCTTTGACTTCGACTTCGACTTCGACTCCATTTTCTCGAGCTCGAGCTCGAGGTGCCGTGCCGCAACGGCAAGATCCTGTCGCGAATCTCGAGATCTCATCCCTGTCAAATTCCTCACGCGTTCCCGTGATTTCAGCCCTACCACTACCTCCTCACACCACCTCGAACCTCCGTTTGTACATACAGTATCTTCCATCTTCCTCTGCGACATCCATCTGGGTTCATCGGCATCAACATGTCGTCGTCTCCCTCGAAAGAAGTCTTTGATCCGAGTGTTCCCGCCTCGCGCAATGACGTCCAGAACATCAATGAGTCTCTGGAAGATAGGACCTTGTTGCTCCTTGCTCGGTTGATGGAGGCCGGACTAGAGGATGAGACGATCTGTAAAGAACTCAACGCCCTTACCAAAATCCTTCATGACGACTCAGCAGCAGAGACCAGGTCGTCAGAAGAGCATGCTCCGCTCTATCTTCTGGTGGATTCCGACTTTGTGGAAACTATCCTGGGCTACCTGGACATGAGACAATCACCGGCGGTTCGTGGGCACGCCACTCTCACAACATCAGCCTACCTCAAGGCATCCGGAGACAAGGGCGTCGAACTTCTTTCCCAGTTTTTCTATTCACGGGTGGGCAAGGGCACCTACGATGATTTCATTCTCGCCTTTTCAGTGGCCGCATCAATATTTCCTATAGTACCAGATATCACCGCCACGCTGTTCCTAAGTGAAGGTTTCGTGCCAAGCCTTGGCCCTCTCATGAAGAGAAAATGGAAGAGTAAGAAGGTTGAGCAAGCGGCTTTGGAGATGCTGAACACAGCGTGCATGAATACTCCCTGTCGAGAGGCAATAAAGAAGTACTGCACCGAGTGGCTTGAAGAAATCGTCAACGACGTCCCGGCTGATCATGCCGATGTCGCCTCCCCTGAAAGACACCAAGTAGCGGAGGATGGCTCTATTGAGCAGCGGATTCATTCGGAACCTGTCAGGAATTTGGCGGCCGTTGTGCTGGCGAAGTTACAGGTGGGTATTCTTAGTTTGCAATCTGATTTCTACTAGCCCACTGTCCCAGTCTTCCAAGAGCATTCTGACTGACTTCAGGACTGAAGGCGGTTCCTTCCGCGCCTGATCCAGGGACGGAAGAGGAACGTGTACAAGTGGCTACCACTAGCATGGAGGACCTTTCCGACATGTTTACGAATATGCTTTCTGCCGATGGATCTCAACAAAGTTCGATTGAGGGCCTAGCGTACGCATCTCTACAGCCCAAAGTAAAAGAAAAGCTTGCTAGTGATAAGCCTTTTCTGAAGAAGCTCATCAAAGCCCTAGGAGAGGCCCCTGCTAAATCACCTACAACCTACGGCGCCCTCAGTGTTTTGGTCAACCTTACCAGTTACTTGCCAGCCATGTCAGAAGAGCAAAAACGTTTAAGCCAGCTCAAGGCATATGCGAATGCCTCGAAATCCTCTTCGAAACCGGATCCCTTGAACGATGAAGAACACGTCTCGAAACGATGCCAAGCTGTTTTTGAAGCTGGTGTGATTCCAATTCTTGTAACGCATAGCCAGCATGGATCAATAGCATCTCTCGGTCTAGTTGTGTCAATTGTCTTTTCATTAGCTAGGAATACAAAAATCCGTGGGCAAATGGCCCAGCAAGGCGCCGTCAAGCTTCTTCTGCACGCATATTCACTATTTTCAGAAGACAACGTCGCAGCACGTCGCACAACAGGCCATGCTCTAGCTCGTATTTTGATTTCAACGAATCCATTACACATATTCGGAGGCTCGAACCCGCTATCTCTGACCTCAGCTATTCGCCCTTTAATCCTTCTTCTCTCTGACGATCCTACTGTGGAAGAACGGGATCTCCTTCCAGTATTCGAGTCTCTTCTCGCCCTTACAAACCTCGCCTCTACCGATGACAGTGCTCGGAATCCAATTATACGTATCGCTTTTCCACAGATCGAGGAACTCCTCCTTTCAAATAACAAGATGGTCACTCGCGCTACTGTTGAACTCATTTGTAATCTTATGCTATCGCCGGAAGGCGTTGCCAAATTCGCGGATGGTGGAAAGCAGGCTAGCCAACGTATGCATATTTTGCTTGCCTTAACAGATTCGGAGGATTTCGCAACGAGAAGAGCAGCTGGCGGTGCGTTGGCCAGCCTCACCGAGTGGGATACGGCAGTCAATGCAATATTGGAAAGAGACCGTGGAGTAAAATTGCTTTTAGCGATGTGCATGGATGACGGAGAAGAGCTGAGACACAGGGGCGTTGTTTGCATTTTGAATGTTCTTACAGCGCCCGGTAAGGTTGGAGAATGGGGAATTAAGAAAGTGAAAGACGAAGAAGGTATAGATGCATTGAAGGAATGTCTCAAAAAGTCGAGGAGTCAGGAAGTCCTTGAGATCACTGTGGAGGCTTTGAAGAAGCTTCTGGGAGAGCAACAGTCTGGAACTGTAAAGCAGCTCGAAAATTAGACTTGTGGAGTTTACTGGATGATTTCTCGATGATAGCACACAGCCTACCTCCTAAGCAGGAAGGTTTCTACCGTGCATGCACTCTATCGGATGTTTCAGGCTCAGAAATGTAGTGCACACGACAAGTTCAGTAATGCGGCTGAACCCGCCAGAAGTTCAATACGAGATCCCCGGAAAATTCCCATCAGTGCGTCCAACCAGAGAAAGTGTTCACGCCCAATCGGGGCTGTGATATGCATCCTTCGCTCCGCCTTACCTGAAACTCGGATCACCTGCGTGTCTGATGACGCTTGCATAAGGCTATCCAATAAAGTTTAATATGCGTTTCCGTAGTATTGCGGAGTCGAGTGCTTGGGGCGATAAATTTAGATTGTCTAACTGAGGGCGGGCGTAGCATGGCTTGAGTGAGCTGTTAGTTGGATGGCTTCGGGATTGTGGCTCGCCATGTGCGAGAGCTCCATTGGCAGAAAACTTCGAAGATGGCATTGCTGCGAGACATTCCTCGTGATAGTGTTGTGATAGCTCTGCTTGGTTCGAAGGCATGAGACGACTGCCTGATTATGGGCTTCGAATTTTGCTTTGCTAGACGGAGGGCTGGACTTTCTGGTGAATATAAGTTGAAGCTCCCCTCAATGCTTCCTACATACTACTCATCCAAACTGCAAAGACGAAGCAAGTCGAAGCAATTAAACTCAAACCTTACATTACTTTAAATCAAGTTACCACATAGTCAGCCATCACTATGGTTCCTACTCAAACTTTCGTAAGACTGGTCTCAGCCCTTCTACTCGGGGCAAGCCTTGTTTCGTACGTTCATCATACACACTTCCAAGTCCCTTCCCCACCTCTCTAATTTCGTCCACAGCTCCAATCCTACGCCTCTCGACAAACGTCTGGACTGTACCGGCGTGGGCCCATCGCCAGGAGGGCAGCCATGTGGGGGTTCTAGTGTTATGGTAAGCTCAATTTGCTTCTCATCTCCATCATTGTTTCCGCCATAGCAAGTTTGAGGTGTGAATCGCTTCTCTGTCGAGTTCCATGAAAGTTTATACTCGACTCTCGCTTGATTCCTTCCCGAATAAGCACATAGCTCTTTTCATTTTGAAAAGAGAGAAGCAACTACTAACTCGCAACTCTAGACCTGCACATCTGAAACCACCTGGTCCTGCCCCAACGGGTCCAGCGGCAACGTCCCTGCCAACACAGTCTGTAAATGCAACGCCTTCCGCAGCCCTGACTGGATCCCCAACAACGCTCTCAAGAACCCCGATGGCACTACTTGCACGAGCGGCATTGTATGTGTCTCAAACACACAGTTCAGGGTTTGTGGCGTCAGTGGGTTGGAGGTGGCACAAAACGTTCCTCCGGGAACTGTTTGCAGGAACGGGGGAATTACTTGGCCGTGAGCTGGAATTTTGGAATGGTATATGAGATGACGAATTTCTATGAATTTCTTTTCAAAATTGCGGCAAAGGCTAGGGTTTCTGGGAATGATTTGGGGACAAGGGAAATAGTGTTAGTCAGGAGTTGAGTAATTTGAAGAATTGAATATTCTATGAATTATGTTTTAAGGAGCGAGTCTCGTCGGGAGGCTCCATTGGCGGTCTTTTGAGAACCTACTTTTTGAGTCTGTCTGATCGAAGCCGCAAGATCGCTACACCATCCTTGCCTCATCATCGTGTCCCAATCTGAAAACGTGCGAATGAATCAAGCTAGTGGCCGGCTGTAGTGATTCGCTCTCCAGGACGAACACACTTAATGAAAGAAGGAAGGGTATCAATGATTCTCAGTGCCACTTTACTCGAATGTTTGATGGTAGTAGCGATGCATATGTCCTGCCTATTTAGTCAAGAATTAAGCGAGGAAAAGAATAGGGGCATAAGAGGCACCTGCCTTGCGAAAGATCCGGGCAATATTCAAGAGAGTTTCGTCAAGGGAATCATTGCCTAATGAACAAACAGAAACGCCTCGCCATTGCGGTTGCCTTCACAGGACTCTTTGCATTTTGATTGGCAGTAACGGCCCGGGTGCGAAGGGTTGAGATTTTTGCGCGAGCTTTTTTTACTAGTTCACTTTTTGGAGAAAGGAAGACTGGCTTTTGGACGTGGATTTGCGGCTGTGCAAGTAGTCTTCGTGACAGGTAATATACGTGCGTAGTCGAGGGACAGTAGAGAGGATGAGGGGAACTCAGAGCACTACAGAATAAGAAATAAGACAAATACTATGTGGAATTCTTCCCTACCTAATCACCTACCTACCTAGCTGCCTACTCAATAGACTCGCATCTGACTCTCATCGCAAACTCAAAGCCAGAAAAGAATTATCAATGATTTCCGTGCCTGATAACGCCACGCCGTTCCGTCTCCCAGAATCTCGATGTGTATTTACAATGCACAAGGAAACATAATGCACAACCAGTTTCCCGTCAACAACTTTAGAAGAGGCAGTAAACGCTTCTCGCATTTACGTCCAATGCCTTAATGCCCAGAAAACAAATCAGAAAGCGAGGCCTCTTGCTCTCTACAAGCACCTCCTTTTTTGATTCTTACAATCACAACGAAATGTCCAACAATGCCACGCCGTTGCAGGAAGCGGGCTGTGTTTATACACCTAATTTCTTCCGTCATAACGGCCGTTGTTTTGATCTTCATGCTGATGCTCTTCCCCGTCATGATGTAATGTCACAGAGTTGAACTCCTCGAATGGATCGATGGTTTCCCCAGCAGGGGTGGCTAACCCAGAGTCAAGAGGAACTCCTTTCGGTAATGCCAAGCCTTTGGCACCGCTGATGTCTACACTCTCACTTTCCTTTACATTTCTGAAGTTGACGGTATCAATGCCTCTCCCTTGATGTGGGATCATGGGCGGCTTCATGTGGCGAATCAGAGCCCACTGTGTTGTCCTGAAGAACGGATGGCCTTTCACGTCTGATGCTCCAGCACGAGCTCCTAACCTGCGGTTTTCGTCCTTGATAAGAAGCTTGCGGATCAGAGATTTACAAAGACTATTTTGAAGTTAGAAGTTGTAAAGTGGGTTGAAACCTGGGGCAACTGACTTTGAGATCTGAGGAGATCCAGAATGCTCCGGAAAAGGAACATCGTCTCTCAGAATGTTCGCAAATGTCGCATTGCGGTTCTTGCCCTTGAATGGTGTGGTACCGAACAACATCTCATAGATTAAAATGCCCAGCGTCCACCAATCTACAGCGCTTGTATGGCCGCAGCCCTTGATAACCTCGGGTGCAATATACTCCTCTGTACCAACAAACGAATTTGTTCGGAAATTTGCTATGCAAGACTTTGTATCAATCGTAGGAAGGGAATTCGAATTCGTGCCGTTTCGGCCAATGATCATTGTTGGCTTTCCACCAGGGTCAGACTGTTTCGACAAATCAAAGTCTGATAACATGATATGTCCAGATTGATGGAGAAGAATATCTGCGCCTGTTAGTTTACGCTTCGAAACCTGGAGAAAAAAACTGACTCTCTGGCTTCAGATCCCTGTAAATGAACCCCATCAAATGAAGGTATTCGAGTGCAGCTGTAACTTCTGCGGCATAAAATCTAGCATCATCTTCTGGTATGCATTTTCCGGGTCGAGTTTGTAAAGCCCTGAAGAATTCTCCACCGCTGCAGTATTCCATGCACAAATACAGATGGTCCTCGGACTGGAACGAGTGATACAAAGTTACGATGAACGGGTGGTTGCTGGTTGCCAGAATCTCTTGTTCTGCTAAAGCTCTCTTGATCTTGTTACGCTTGATCATCTCCTTTTTGCTCAGAACTGCCAACTATTAGCTCGCGGAAGTCATCCAGTCTGCAGGATACGAACCTTTCATTGCATACAGCCTGCTGCTCTTCTTTTCCCGCACTAAATACACCTTTCCAACATCTCCTTTGCCAATCAATTTGATTTTATCGAAGCTGCCTGGTCCTACCTCCACGTTTCGTACCTTGATAGAATTGGAGCTATATGTCCGCCTGAATGCCATCGCATTCCGCATGTTTGGCGGCTGTAACGCGCCAAGTCCATCTTGTGCTGCTGTACTGGTAGGAACTCCATTCGTACCCTCGGTTTTCGAATCGACCAGAGCCAACATGCTTGTGCTAGCATTGTGTGCTAATGGCTCCTTGCCAAGTTCAGCGGTAGCTGGTCTATCGTCCCCCTTGCTCGAAGAGAAGAGACCTTGTGCATTGGGAGCACTTGCAACTCTTCTCAGTTTTCTTGCCAATTCCTCCTTGCCAGCAATTGTGGCTTGATCGTTCGCACCGGACACAGCATCAACCTTGAATGTTGGGGTATCAGGAGGACTTGGGGGAACCGAACCTTCATTGTGATGTCGTAACGCTGGAGGACCTTGGTGTGCAAAGTATGGATTTGCATGGGCTGTAGGGCTGAGTCCGTCGTCCAATGCATTTCCCTCGCTCGCAACCGTAGTTGATCTATTTCGTCCCACGCTGGGGAAGAATTTGGACTGTCGGAATGAGCTCTTGCTTTCCGACTTTATCACCCCATCATGCTTCTCATTATTGTTGCTTCCGAGGCTGTTGATCCTGAAGAAGTTCTTGAGCTTCTGCGGAAAGGGGCTATGGCCATTGCTGTGTTTGTTCGTCATTGAGAGGCCGGAGAAGTTCCGCTTCTCACTCTTCTCGCTGGGCAAGGAACTGGGCGAGGGTGACGAGCTGTGGGATAAGGTGGTCATCGAGCGGGGTTCGCAGCTGTGACGAGCGCTGCTTCCCGGAGCTCAGATGGGAAGGAGAGGAAGGAGAGGAAGGAGAGGAAGGAACGGTAGACGAGAGTGAGGTTGAGGTTGTCGATGGTGTTGCTGGTGCCGTACGTTGACGCTGGACCGTGCCCAGGGTTGCTAATCAACCAGTCCTCTTTCCTTGGTCCTTGGAGGGTTTCGGAACAGTGGCGCAGTACGGTAGACGACGAGATGCGCTGCGTTCAACGTTACTCGTCACTCGTTACTCCTGGGCCATCTGCATCTGCATCTGCATATTGTTCCGGATGGTAATAACACCGGATTGTGTCAAGATACTAATCAGCTGTGTCCGAAGTATACTTGAATACAACGAAGGAGGAGTAGTGTATGCGCGAGAGAGTGGGCAAAGGTTGAATGGCCGATGGCTGGCTGGCTGTGGCGGGTGAATGTGGGCGGGCTGGAGACTTGGCTTCTGGCGCCTGGCTCCTGGCTTCTGGAACCTGGAGCATTTCCAGGCCTGGAGCAATGGTATAATGGTGTCCAACAATTCGCTAGCGCTTCCAGGCTGCGCTGTTTAAGGCAGGAGGCTTTTCTCTAAAAGGTCATTATTATTAAAAATGATAAAATGTTACCGTATTTAGTCCAATTTTGATTTCCAAATATATACCATTCTTGAGCTCTTCACTCTTCACTCTTCACTCTTCACTCTTCACTCATAACCATCTTCCACTTCAGAAGCAAGGTCCCAAGGTCCCCTACCCCTATCCCCCAACTTGCACAGCCCAGATCTGTCTTGTTGCTTCGGGAATACCTAGAGCTTCTCCTGAACGCCACCCCACTGCTACGGTACAGGACCCCACTCTGCACTACTGTAATGGTCCACTCTAGCCCGATCATTCCCGTGCTGTATGCAGCCGCGAATTTTGGGAGCTATAATACCTATCTGATGTGGAGAGAAAGGGCTTCGGTTTTGTACTCAAAATACTGTATCCAAATCCATCCATGACAGTGTAGGTTTAAGAGGCAACATCTTGCAACCTCGTTGCTCTCCAATCACTCGCCTCCTTTCGTCTAACTCCTCCTCCCCCATCGCCACACCACGCCCTCGTATCCAGCAAACCGTACGTGCCCACTAGCCAGAAGTCTCACCTCGCACCACTCAAAAATCTGTAATTCGCCAAAGCAATAATTCTGCCATTGTTTCTATTGCAGAAGCTCGGGCTCCCGCATCGCCTCTCCGAACCCCTTTTCGGATCTCTATCTCCATTCCCTCCCATCCCGGGCCTCATCCCTAAGCAACCCCAAACTTACAAATCCAAATTCTCACGTCGGCCTATGATATCATAGCACAGCCCGTCAATCATGCGAAACTTTATTTCACTCCCCCCTAAAACCAAAAATTAGTACCTGGCGATAATCCCCACTAACCAGCAGTCATTCGCGGAATCCTCAGGATTGGTGTATTCGTAAAAACAAAATCATTCAGCATGGCTTCTAAGTGGAAGCCAGACGCGGCTTCGATCTTTATTTATTTCCAAAAATGGCGTGCTGCAGGCCGTGCAACTAGATATCGCTTGGCAAAAGAAGCAAAGCATGGGCCAAAAACTCTTTGATGTATTTCCCAGACATGAATGTACACTATACACGAGCAGTCTTTGCAGTGTACTTCTTAAGTTGAGACTGACGGCCAGGCCTGGCGGGCCGAGGAGCCTTGTTCCGACCCAATTTTCGGTTCAACAGCAGAGCAGCACACCACTTCATGCGAAGGGTCGATTGTCTCCGAAATACTCGAAAAAGAGCAAATGTTACACGGCACATGGGTAAAATCTATTGTCTTTCATTCTTAGTAAATACAGAGTACTGTTGTTGCTCTTCAATGACAGCCCATCCTTTTCTGTGCCGCCAAGAACAGAAGGAGAGATATTTATTGTTGAAGGCCCCATTGAATATTCCCATATCTCCTGCTTCTCTCTTGATGGAATACAATAAACACATTGCTACAATAGAGCAATAAAGACGATCGACTCTAACATACTCCCACCGGATCCACAGTAAATAAGAGAAAGAGAGGGAAGGAACAAAGCCAGTACCACCGCAATGCAGGCGATACCAAGTATCAAAACATACTATCGGCTCCTACAGAGCTATCAACAAGAGCTCCATAATAGCGGAAGATTGCCCACAAGAATTGCCCGAACCAAAGATATTTAAGGTAAGTCTACCAGCATTAGAAAGGAGTGTGCGTTTGGTAAGTCCAGACTCCCAGATGGATCCTCAACGGCGAGTAGGGCAGTACCAAAGAGGTACGCAAGCTCTAGGCAATAGGTATTAATTAAAGCCAGGCAAGATTTACCAATCGGAGCCTATAACAGCACCAGTCTCAGTACCCTTTTGGTCGGCATCCTTTTGAGAAACGTATCGCATGTATCTTTCCGCCCCTGAATGTTCAGGAGATGGGCGGGTGGAATGCTCGCTACGGCTAAGAGGGCGGTTTTCCGGCAAGAAGTTGACAGGACTGACTTCCTTAAACTCGTTTGAAAGACCGGATTTTGAGATATGACGCTCAAGCTCACGCTCAGCTCCGGAAGCATTCATAATCGTCGGTGCAAGCGAAGCGGCAGCGGATCCGCGGTATTGGGGGAGATATCCCGTAGCCGTAGCAGATGAAACTGCCCCAGACAGAACTGGTCCAGACATCATCATGGTTGCTTGATTTTTGAGCATATTCTGCAAGAAGAGATTCTTTTGCTCGACACTGCATTTGGTCAGTTTTGAAATCTACAGGTGCGCGGACGGGTTGAACGCTTACTTGGTCAAACTAGCTACACGCTCAGCAAAAGTACCATTGAGCTCTGATTTTGGCGAACGTTGTCCAGTCTGGGAGGTCAAATAGATTTCGACAGTAGAGTCATTGCTATGGTCGTCGTTCTGTGCCTCCTCGATTGTAGCAAGTCCACGCTCGCTCGCTGCAGGTAGTCCCCAAGAATCCGGCGTGTCTATCTCATCCTCGTCACCGTAAGCCTCTTCGCCGAATCTGGTATTCTTTGGTGTTACTGGTAATTCCATGGTTGTATTGACCGTTCTTACAATGGTCTGTTTAAGACGAGGCGGTGAGGTTGGATGAGCAGGAGGCCCACGCTTCAGTAAAGAGTCTGGTAAGTCATCTAGACCAGGAAGCTCTCCGGACAGATTGCCTGCGGGTGGAGTGACTGGTTCACGAGTGTACTCAGCTCGGGAATGATATTGTGTCAACCTGTCGGAATGACGAGTACTTGCATAGTTACTCATACCACTACAGAGCAACGGCTGAATAGGTGACGGTAGACTTGAGTGATTTGATGGGAGACGAATTGAGGCCTTGTAACCAGACAGTCCTGGTTCCGTGAACAAATTCTCAAAGTTTAAATCTTCCAGTGGTGTAGGAGGATTGACACCCGCGTCGGTTCCTGTACCCGTCGTGACCATGGTGACGCTTGTCTTCACAGGCGAGGGTGGATAGAAGTCCTTTCCATCGAACTTTGGCAGCCCTTGCTGGGCAGAGTGGGGCACCTTACCCCAATATAATTGCCGTGCACGAATCTCCGCTTCGGTGAGTGGTCGTGGATAAACTACCTGGGACCAATTGGCTTCATTGCTTGAGATACCTTGTGGTATGGCGCCGACGAGATAGGGGGCAGCATGAGATGGGTTGACGGGTGTCCTGGTCTGAGGAAAGGGGTTCATTTGTCCATGGAAGGTAAGAGACCGCGGAGCTGAGGGAGGTTGGTACTCCTTCTGCGATTGAACGTGGCGTTCCTGCATACTATGAGCCTTTGGGAGACTAGGATAACGCATTCCGGCACCAGTGTTTGACAAACTACTTTGACGACAATCTGACGAAGCCTTGGATAGCAATCGAGCCTCGATCTGATCCTGATCTGCAGCTGAAAGCTCGGTGGGCGAGTTTGACATTGTTCTGGAAAGAGCCAATTCTTGCTGCGCTTGAGGCAACTGCAACGCTGTAAGTTGGGCTCTTGGTTGAAATGGGGGCGCCTTTGCAGCCGCTGCTGTCAATCGCGATTTGCCAAGTAACTCCGATCGTGCTGCTACCTTAGCCTCGTTCACATTCTCTGACGACTGAGCCCCGGTAGTCTTATTTACCTGGACAGCTGTGCCGTCTTCCGCAGACGATCCAGAGGTAGGTTTCTTTGGTCGGATGGCAGTAATTTGGCTACACGAGACGACCGCTGGGCTCTGCTCCAACTGAGAATCAGTGGGTCGGCGTACTTCCGCCATATCACCTTTGCTTTCTCGTTTTGTAGACTTTGCCTTGTTTTCCTGGGCGAGCTGGGCCTCCAGTGTCGACTCCAAATGGCTGTTCAGACCTAGCAGAGCCGTGCGCTGATTCTGCCAGCAAATATCTCCCATAAGTTGCGGATTAGACGCTATGTGAGCGTCAATGATGTTGATCATGTTTCGATTACCTTGGATTTGTGTCTTCAACGTCTCTGGCGTGGAGCCAATAACGGGGAATGGACCGAATTGAACCATATTTGACATGTTTTCAGAAGTAACAATATTCGGCATGACCATAGGGAGTTGATGTCCAGGTGGAAAAGCCAACGGATTCTGAAAATTTGCCAAGGGCATTGGAAAGTGAGGTAGAGGCAAGCCTGACATAGGACCATTTGGAGCATGAGGAGGGAAGTTGGGATTTCCAATCATGTTTACTGGGATAATGTTCGGTGGAGGTTGAAATCCAGGAGGGGCTGGGAAAACAACCTGGCCTTGGAACATGAATGGCCTCGTCTGGTCAAATTGTGTTGGCGGCGAGATCTTGATTTGCTGCGGCAATACCCCAGGTTGTTGGAGGCCACTATCACCATTGGCTTTGAAGGATTGGGCACCTTCGCTCGGCATCGGGTTGGTGCTCGTAAAGTTTCCAAGTTGCGAAGAAGGGATCATGGGTGGAGCCATTGAGGTGGCTTGCGGCATGAGATTGTAGGGAGGCAAATAGGTGGGCGGGTGAATAGGAGGAAATCCTAAAGGAAGCGGCGCGCTAAACCAGGAGTGAGGCTGGGTACTGGTCAAGTCTTGTTGCAAAGTGTCTTTGTGATCAAAATGGAGCTTTTCGGTGCTCAACTCAGACGCAGGCTCGAATGCAGGTGCTGGTGCTCTTGTATTCGGAACGATGCGGCCTCTAGCCGTAACGCGAACATGAGTCGGGGAGACGACAGCCCGGTAGAACTTCTGAAAATTCTCTGATTGCTGGGCTTCTATACCTGATGGGGCAGAATGAGGTTGAGAGGAGCGATCAGTGCTGTCACGACGACGGAGGGACCATCTTAACGAGCGTGAGGCACGCCGGGAATGACTGACTCCGACAACGTGGTTTTCGATTTCTTCCGAGTGTTCAGAATTATGTTTCTTGGCTGCTTGAGGGTGACTGTGTCTATTTGTAATGTCGGCAAGACTGTTGGATTTGCAAGAAAAGCGATCGGGGTTTCTCAGAGCTTCGTCGGGGATTCGAGAAATCGCATCTATGCAGTGAATCAGCTCAGGACAAATAAGATAACGAGATTTGGTTGACTAGGATACATACCTATGTCTGGGTGTTTGTTCATCTTGTCAACAATACACTTGACCACGGGAAGCGACGTTCTCATATGTAGCAATTCGTCAGCTGAGTAGCGGCGAGCACCAGGAGCTGGAGCCGATGAAGACGCGACGTAGGCCATCTTGATGTCGTTATATTTATCGTAAGCGGAGAATCAATTCAATCGTGGAGGCAGATCTTGGTCGCGCATAGCCCGGTAGCTGAATTCTACCTTGGAGAGCTCTGGTCTCGACGCGTCTCCTATGTTTGGCTTTGTTTATTGGCAATCTCTGGAAGCTGTACCAGTAATCAGCGCCATTCATCATCGAAATGGGTACCTTGTTTTGCGTCCATATTCACCGGACAGGAATTCAAGATGGAGTGCTCGCGACAAATCATAGGTTGTGACCAACAACGTTGCCTCGAGAACCCGTAGAGGGACAATCAAATCAAAAACGTAGAACGAGACAGGATACTCACCAAGGAAAATATTGACACAACTGACACGAGGGCAAGGGGAAGTTTGACAGCCTGGGGGGAAAGCACGCAAAAGGAATGCGAGATGTAGAGGTGGAGTGTTGAAGAAGCGAAAAGGAGCTCAAGAGCGAGAGCAAGAGCAGGAGCGAAAGAGGACGGCTCTCGCTCGCTCCCGACTTGGGAAGAGCAACACAGTGGTGTTAGCTGTCAACGGAAGGCACATCTGAAAGGGAGACGGCACCCCCAGAAAAGAGGTCGTCAAATTTAATCAAACAATACGTGCGCTTCAACGATTTTACCACTTAAGGGTGAAGCAGGGATAGTCACACACAAAGAACGAACTCGCATCAACAAATACCTCTTCACAGACATCAAGCCCAGTGGAACTAGAATTCTTTCAGAATTAATGTTTGAGAAGTTTGTTAAGATGCAAATTTTCAAGAATTCCCACAGAATGTACCCTCGACAAGCGTTCGTTGAAAAGAGAGCCAAAAAATACGCGGATCTTCACGATCACACGAAACGCTGGGTAGGTACCTACCCTATCATTACCCATGAAGCTGGGGTTGGTATGATGCTATCATGTTTGCCAATCCGTACGAAGGGAGATCTGTGGCATGTCAGATAAGCAGCTGTATCTAAAGGAGTGCACGTTGGATTAGACTGAGAAGTATTTCAAGCTCAATACATCGAAATTCCTTCATCTTTGTGCCAGCCTACCAAATAAGACCGCATTTGACCGCGGACATCTGTCCAATCCAATCTAGCGGAGAAAGCCAGATTCTGTCTGCCAGGCCTCGAAAGCCTTCTCCGACACATACGCATGATGAAATCGTGTCAGCTGAGGAAGAGCAGACAGTTTGGTGATGGTCTCTGCACAGATCAATCGGACTCGCCAACATAATGGTTTGAGGGAATTCGGTGATGATGCTACTTCGTGAAGTAGAAGGTCGTCGCTAAGGTCGAAGTGAGAAGATGGCTGGGCTTGGTGGGCTTGGACGAACGCTCGCACTAAAACCGCCACATGTGATTATGGCTTCAAGGGGTGGCCAGGGGTCTCCAGCCAGCCCTGATTCCCTGAAGGCTTGCGGTATTATTTGTAATATACTCAAGTACCGCTACTGTATTACTGCTTCACCGGCCAGGGACTCTTCACAAAAGTTTCCGCATGCATAAGGGTTGGCTACGAACATCCGCCGAGAATTTCTATCAGTTATCATATTTTCCCTGTACAACTCGGAACCCCGAATAGGATCGCGGCCATGGAATGACGCCGGCCCAAATCTTCCTACAGGCTCGATGATAGCCTTTACCAATTTTGATCCTCGTCCGCACTCTCGGCCAATACACCTCCGCCATCGTAGCCAAGCCTCCGACCTTTTCAGATTATTGGCACGATTGACGGCGATAGGCAGGACCTCGTGCGGCAGACAAATACTTTCTTGCTCAAGTACCGCGAACTCTTTGGATTATTTCGAGAGCAATTTTTGTACAGCCTAGTCTTCCCATACCTATATCACTCAGTTCAAGCGGATGCTTGTTTGGTGCCAGCAAGTGCTGATTACGCCCTTTCTTGGGCCATGGCCGAAACTCAGTTGAATAACAGGCTGTTTCGAGTGCAAGCCTATTGCTGCCAAGCTCATATGCCAGAGCCGATTGTGAGCCTGTAGCTAGTCTCTCATTTTGGGTCATTGCTGTATCACGCTTTTGCATTTCATAAAAAGTCAGGTTTGGCTTTATGTTACTTTGAAATGGAAGAAGTGAAGGTTTGTATTCTGGCTGCGCGTGCTACCTTTTAATCTGTCAAAAAGTATTGAAACCCAGTGGTTTTCATTAAATCATTCGTGAAGCTCTCCACGCTCTCAGACCCCGCAAATTATAAGGATACCCGTCAATAGGTTCAATCCTGCTCCAAAAGACTGTCATTCATTATCGTGATTCGTTAGGTAGCAAATGAACAAAGATCCACATGGCCAAATTGGTCGACCGCAAAACATAACTCGATCAGGTAGCACCGTCCGCCTGAAGCCCAGCCCAGAAATTCAGATTAGCAATTTGGGAAAATTGGCCTCTCCATTGGAACCGCGGGAGGGAATGAGACTCCTGGTTCCATTTATGCTGGAGAGGTCTATTCCAGATTGGAGCTCCTAGCTGCCCAACCTGTCCCAGCTTCTTGCACTCCAAGTCCACTCTTGGAATGCTTCTGGATGTCGAGCCCATCGGTTACTGTAGGGTTGACTGCTGATGGCCCTGTCGCAGTTGGGAAAATCCGATTTGGAAGATCTTTCACAGTCCATCCACTATCTACATCGCTGGTAGCAGTGATTTCCATGATGATATAATGGAGGGCTCCGTTTTCAAGTTGTGGCACGTACACCTCTCTCGAGAGGCGAAACGGGCCTGGCATAATGGCCGTGTCTGAATCACGACCCTCTGCCTTATGCAAGTTAGATTTCTTTTCTCATAAATAGGAGTGTACGCTTACAAGACAATGGGCACACGGTGCATTGTGAACCCAGACCCAATGCGGGCAGTTGTGTGTGAAGAAGTACTTGCACCGGTACTTATAATAGCCTCCTGAGCCACTCATGTTTCTGGCTACTACCCGCTGGTAGTAAAGCGATAGAATTCCACGCGGTTGGAGCGTGGAATTAATATGGTTGTAGGGTACTCGAAGGTGTGAGAGTTGATTCAAAGTCACCGAAAGATTTCAGCAACTAAGAGTCAGTCGAGGAGAATCGGGACCTCGAACTCAAGAAAAAGAAAAGAGATCGAACACCAGGATTATATAGGCAATCCCAGGCATTTCTGCCCCTGTCTAATCCCAGAGCTTCCCACGCTCCACAGATAGCTCCACACCTCACCCAAATCATCCGAGAGGGGCCCTTGGAAAGCTAGCCTTATGTGTCGACTACCCATGGCATAGTTGCTGCTTCGAGCGATCTTCATCCTCGATTGCTCGCTGTACACTGCGTTTTCGAATATGATGCACGTTAAGACCAAGCGCATCGAGTAGAAAGCGCTGCGACCTTGGGATCTATCCCAAGACTGCACTCACGTCACGGCAAATTTTCTCAATCTGGATTCCAGGGGACCTTATCAAGGGTACGGAGGTCCAGCAGACTAGGGCCCGCAGTCAAAGACTTAAATCGACTCGGCTGGCATAGATTCCGCCATTGTGGATGAACTGATGAACACTTTGAGCAGGGCAGAAGAACCGGCCAATAAGTACCTTTACGAGGGTGTCGCATTGGGTAGTTCAAATACGGCGCGGTCCTAGTGGACTCTCCCCGCTCCTGTCACAACGCCACGAGAAGCCTCAAATCCTCAAATAAAGAACTCTCAAAGCAGGTGAACCGAAGATACTTGAAGCCGTCCACTCACGTTCATCTGCTCTCAGGCAGTGCCGTGCCGTATTAGGAGATCGGTCGATGTCGTTTAATTATTTGCGGGAACCATGATGCGATTGCATTTCTTGTAGGTGGCGGCGGCAGAGTTGCCGGTGGCCAGTACAAGCCCCTTGTTGGCTTGGGACTTGACCACCACACTCCGTGTTTTGGCGGCAAGGATTCCATGCAGTCAGGTTGGTCCTGCCCTGAACCCACGTGCGGAGCAGGAATGAACGCGTCAAAGCGCTGCGGATTTCTCGCTGCCAACAAAGACTTGCGGCTCTACATGAGTCAAGTATCTGAAGATGCTTTTCTAGGCTTAGTCTGATCCATCAGCGTAGAGAATCATCATCTCTGAAGGCTTGGGCATTGACTGAAGGTGTCGAGGGCTAACTCAAAGTCGGCAACCAGGTAGGGTTGATGTTAGTAGGATTAACATTAATATTGGCGTTGGTATGAATCATCAAGAGGACCAATCGATTTCGATGTCGACGCAAGATGCAGGATATGTGTCATTGGGGGTGCTTTGTCAAGGTTGTACTGAAGACGAAGACCTCGGGGCACGGGTCGGATGCTGGCCCCCTCGGCCCCGTCTCGGCTCTCTCTTCCGCTGTCAGTAGGTACAGTAGCGGCCGTTAAGCTAACGGTGGCGGCTCGCCATGCCCTAAAAAGACGAAGCCGAGGAGGGAAGGTCAGTTTCTGGATATGAAAGCTTTTTGAGCCTCACACAGCACATCTGGAAGCAGCAAACTCAGACGCAAGAACGCGCATCTTCTGCTCCTTCAACTACTATAACTTTGCAATATGTCGACATTTCAGCATCTCAAAATTCATGTACGCGAGCCACAACCACCCCCGTCTCCGGCTTGACAATTGGAGTCGCGAATTCCAAGATCCCCTTGACCAGTAAATCAAAGGCTGTTATATCACACTCCACGACTATTACCATAATATGCAATAGTATCACATTATGAACACCACCAAATATTGTGTGTCTATGAAATCAACCGATCAGGCCTCATCTCGTCAAGGGTTTCACAAATATACTTGTCACCGAGAACCGGGTTCATAGCTCGTGTAGCAAGTGGCCAAACGTCGTGTAACTGCCGGGAGAATTCTGCGAGCCTGCTGGGCTATTGCTGCGCTTGGGGTAAAGTGGCAACGTGCAGCACTCAATCCAGGTTTGTTGACGCAAAGAGGGGAACGCCCCGTCCGGACCGTTCCGCTACCGTCTCGCTCTTGATTGAACCAGCAAAAGCTTTTGACTGGTGGAATCGCAGCTTTTGGTGCCAATCCCGCTCTTGACTCGCTGTGGAGAAAATTGTCCGGGAAGGTAATATCTGAGTTTTGACGCTGGCGAGGCAGAAGGCCAAATCGAGCAAGTGAGAGAGTCGACATATCATATTTTTATCAGCCGAGTCCTATATCTCGAATCGAATGAGCTTTTCCTAAGCTTGGGGGCTTCGGAGACGCATCGGCTGAGAAAAAACGTTGCCGAACACGACCGGTAGTGGCACAACATGCATGAAAATTTGTGCTGGAATTTTGTGCTCGGCTTGCTTCCTATTCGGCGCCCCAAAACGCCATCGAAGCAAATGCCGTACGCATGAGATCGACGTCACATTTGCAGTAAACCATACGATGCCATGAGCCAGAGAAATCACAACGAGCCGATCGAATAATCTTGATTGCCTGTTCTTTATATTGAGAACTGAATTCTACGAATACAACGAGAAGATTGAGCGCCAGCTGACAGGAACGCAGTTCGCTGATACAATTGACTTCTTCTAGTCAACATTCGTCACCTGCTCTTGCCGTCAGTATGTGCGCACCGGATACGTCTGACCTTTTATCGATCTCTTTTAGTTGCCTTTTTCCTTCTGACTTTCTCCAAGGTTCTTTCTAGTGCTGTCTTTACCTCGCCTTTCTTGAAAGTGGAGAGGTCGTAGTAATTGGGTGCAATATCCTGTTTTCAAATATTAGCGATCATGGTAACCTATAAAACAGGAGGGAGAATTACCAGTAGCCATTCGGGCCGAACAGACGTGACTGTTCTCACATAATTCTTTGTCGTGAGAACGAACTCGTTGTAGACAACCCAATCACTATCCACACCAAGAACAGTACTTGGATGTAGCAAGACACTCTGGTCATCTTTCACAGTTTTGTATGTCTTTCCAGTCCCATCCTTCTTCGCGACTTGCATGAAGAAGCCCGCGACGAGCGCACGCCGAATGTTGGTGTAGTATTCTTTGTCATTGAAGTCCGTGCTGACCAGATCCAACTCTGATTTCTCCATGATACGTTTCAGCTGCTGACGAACATTGTCCGCAGATTGCAAGGCACGGAGACTTAGGAAATGTTTATGACACCATCCCTTTGGGTCGGCCTGGGCCTCTTGTCCTTTAAAAGCATGGTACACGTTTAGCATAGTGAGGTGGTCGCCGTCCGGATGCTTGAAGAGGTCCTTCATTTCATCTGCACGCTTCTTTGCGCTCGCTGGACGAACAAATATCTGCGGGACGGAGAGAAGAGCAGTGAGGGACAGAATCTCGTTAGAGCAGTAGAACTCGGGCGAGGAGATGAGCATGACTGCAAGTGCTGGGTCCAGTGGGAATTCGGAAGCAAGCTTGCCGAGTGCGGTGAGATCTCCGTCATCGTCGAGACAAGCTAGATAGTTGAGTTCTTCGAGTGCTCGCATAAGAGTCTCTGGTGCGGGAGGGTCCATCAGATCAAAGTGTACTAAGTCGTCGATTCCAAGCTTTTTCAATTCCAGAACTGTGTTGGCAAGATTCGATCGCAGAATCTCGGGGTATGTTTGCTCGATGAGCTCTTTTTTGAAAGCAGCTTCGGTGTACAAGCGAAAGCACTTGCCAGGGCGAGTACGGCCAGCACGACCGGCACGCTGTTGAGCTGAAGCCTTTGATATGGGCGAGACCAGCAGCGACTCAACCCGAATGCGAGGGTTATACACTTTTTGCTTACTAAAACCAGGATCCACCACGTAAACAATACCGTCGATGGTCAAACTCGTTTCGGCGATGTTCGTTCCGACAATCACCTTTCGGCCTGGACGACCTCCTACCCTGGCTGGTGGTGGTGCTGGCTCGAAGATTTTTTGCTGCTGCTGTGGAGGCAATGTTCCATAAAGGGGGTAAACCTTTAATGGCCCTGCATCGGCTTCTCGAATCATCTCATCTGTCTCTAGGGAGATTTTCCTGCACGCATCTTCAATTTCTTCCTCACCCGTCAGAAACAACAAGATGTCGCCCTCCGGCTCGGTTGCGTGGATTTGGAGAACAGTGCGAAGAGCAGCTTCGACGTAGTCTCGTTCTGGTTCTGGGGTGTAAAAGATCTCCACAGGATGTGTTCTTCCAGGTACTGCGAGGAGTGGTGCGTCGTTGAAGTAGCGTTGGAACTTTTGTGCGTCCAAGGTAGCGGACATAATGACGATTTTGAGATCTGGTCGTCTTAACGCGACCTCCTTAAGCAATCCCATCAATATATCAGTAGCAAGAGTACGTTCGTGAGCCTCATCAAGTATGATGCAGCTATACCTCGTCAAATTATGGTCATGCATAGCCTCCCGTAGAAGCATACCATCTGTCATGTATTTGAGGATTGTCTTTGGGCCAGTGACGTCCTCAAATCGAATGCTATATCCAACCTCCTCTCCAAGCTTAACGTCCATTTCATTGGCAACACGCTGAGCCACTGACATGGCAGCCACTCGGCGAGGCTGTGTACATGCGACCAATTTCCCACTGAAGTGAGGAAGGTCATCAAAAAGGACGAATTGGGGAATCTGCGTAGTTTTACCGGAACCAGTTTCACCAACGAAGACTAGGATCTGGGTCTTTTGGAACATGTCAAGAAACTCTTGCCTATAACATGATCAGTATTGAAAATATTACAAAAGAGGGGCAGAGCAACTCACCTTTGCTTGTGGACTGGCAGGTCACGGCGGGTCTTGAGGATGTTGAAGTACTGTTTCGAAAGGGGAGAGTTGTTGAAGGGATTGTTGGGTCCATCTTCAGCCGTATGTGCCTGCAAAGCCGTAGTTGCATGTCTCTTGAAGTCCGAGAGCCCAGTGCGGGCTACCGTGTTACTGCTGTTGCCATTGCCCTCGTACATGTGAGCGAGGTAAGGATTTGAGGCTGGATCCAGGTCGCCAACCCTGGGTCGCTTTGCCTGTGGCATATCTCGGTCATCTGGCTCTGAACGACGGTCAGCCATGATGATCGCGGACGTAGAGAGCTGGTCGTGTTTACTCTCTGAAGCAGCTGGGGGTTATGCGTGAGACTTGGTGCCTCGTCGAAATTCAACTTTTTCTAAGATCTAGATTTTAAAGTTATCCCGAGCCGAGATAAGGCAATGGCAATGCAAGGCTTCGCTAACCTCGATCTGTGCACGTGACGTGCGATACGGTGAACGACAACGACTTCAAGTCAGGTCAGGTACTACAGAAAGCTTCGATTCAGCTTCACAACATCAAGATGGCAAACGCGGAATCTCCAGATCCGAATACGGATCTCGTCCCTGTCGTAAACCCAGACGAGGAGGTCGACCCTGTTGCGCCAGCACCGGAACCAAAACTCCCAACCCGCAAAGATGCCTCCTTGAAGCAGTTCCTCTCCAAAATGGACGACTATGCGCCAATAGTACGTATACTGCATTGCTAATTGTAGCGCATCTAACGCTTTGCGCAGATTCCTGATGCTGTCACCAATTACTATCTCACCAAAGCTGGGCTCCCCCCGCCTCCTCAAACGGATGAACGTCTTGCTCGCCTCCTTGCACTCGCGACTCAGAAGTTCATCGCAGATATTGCGGCGGATGCGTATCAATATTCACGAATTCGTTCATCAAACTCCTCCAATGCCAACAACCCGATGGGAAATCTTGGAGCTGCGGCAGGTTTTCCGGTCCCAGGCCAGCCTACGACTGCCCCGGGCAGCAAGGAACAACAAGGCAGAGGTGGTCCCTTGGGTATTCAGCGGCCTGGATACGGAGGTGGCGGGCAAGGAGGTAGTCAAAATAGGACAGTACTGACAATGGAGGACCTTGGTATGGCTGTGGGCGAATATGGCGTCAATGTGAAGAGAGGAGAGTTCTACCGATGACGGAGAACTTTGGGCATTTTACAGATTTTGCAGGCATTGGCATGAGCGGCGTTTCATCGAGGCGTTTACGGGTCATGAAATAATGATTGCTGGAAAGGACCTGGATGACTACACTGCATAGAACGAATGATTTATAGCTATCTTCGAGTCATCTGTCTTCAAGGGTGCATTACTGTGTGTCTCGAGACGAAGAAGCCCATGCGTGCATTAGCCCAAATTCGATTTACCTGTGAGGGCACCTGAAGTGATGCGATCAAAGCTGCAAAAGACCAACCCTTCCCGGTACCAAAGTCCGCTAGCCCCCCATACAAGCCACCGAAGTGCTTTACTTTCACCAAGAGAGGCGATATGAGCCCTTCCAACATCGCAAACTCGGCCTCGCAAGATTTTTAGTATTCGAAAGCTCGGTAGTTGTCATTTCCAATATTGTACATTCAAAGCTCAGCCCAAAGACAATGCTCGCTCCCGTAAACGCCAAGACGTGTTTGTATCCTCTATTTATTCTTGCTCTGCTTGTATGAAAACCGCTTTCTTGTCCTGTGATGGCATTAGTGCGTTGACGCAGATAATAAAACAGCAAGCAAACCTACGGCGAGAATTCCCCGAGCTTATGACCAACCATATCTTCCGTAATCTCTACATCGTGGTATATCTTCCCATTGTGTACTTGGAATATCAGACCCACAAAGTTTGGCAGAATTGTCGCAGATCGCGCTTGGGTCTTGATTGGAGGTGCTTTCTGTCCAGGAGGGACTCGAATTATTGGTAGTCTGCGAGCATCATGTTAGGATTTCGCGAGGTCGATAAAAAGGTAGGTTGGTTCATACGGAACAATATTAGGCCCTAGATTACGTTAATACATTGAGTGCTATGAGACTGGATATTTGTATACCTTTCCAAACGGATCGCGCAAGTAGCACTCGTGAAGGGAACATGTTTGCTGGGCTGATGGGCGGGCGGGTGTGGTTGAGCTTCAGAAGCCGAAAATCAATTCACCAGCGTCGAACACGCTAAGACGATTCACCTGACCACGGTGGGAATTCGCGTCACCCAGGCCACCACTCTAACCAAACGCGTTTGCTTCTCTCCTGCATACAAATATCCACCGGATCCTGAGCCAAAGAGCAAACGAACAAATTCGACAGAACGTAAACGCCACGCGTTCATACAGTGCATGTACCTCGGGTTTCCTCCTCATCCTTCGACATTAAAACAGCTGCATCACTCGCATGTTAAAAGGCAATTACAGGACCGTTGCTAATTCCAAGCCATCACAGGTAAATCTCATGATGCCTCCACGACGAAGTGAGTTCTCCCTCCCCGTGTCGTGCCTCCTTAAAGCTAACCACTTTAGATGCGGATACGATCCGTATCCTTGTTGCCACCGACAGCCATGTTGGTTATGAGGAACGAGACCCCATTCGGAAGGACGATAGCTGGAAGACCTTCGAGGAGGCCATGCAATTGGCGAAATCGGAAGATGTAAGTAACCCAGCTATATTAAGCACTATAAGTCTAACCCTCCGTAGGTTGATATGGTCCTCCTAGCCGGCGACCTATTCCACGACAACAAGCCCTCTCGCAAGGCCTTGTACAAAGTCATGCGAACGTTGCGGCAGAACTGCTTGGGGGAGAAGCCTTGTGAGCTCGAGTTCCTCAGTGATGCCAGCGACATCTTCGAAGGAGCGTTCCCATATGTCAACTACGAAGACCCGGACATCAACATCGCTATCCCTGTCTTCTCTATCCATGGCAATCACGACGACCCTACGGGTGATGGGCATTATTGTTCCTTGGATCTTCTTCAAGCCTCCGGTTTATTGAATTACTTTGGTCGGATTCCCGAGACCGACAAGATTGATGTGAAGCCTGTTCTTTTGCAAAAGGGACAGACGAAATTAGCCCTGTACGGTATGAGCAGCGTCAGAGACGAGAGACTCTTCCGCACTTTCAGAGACAAGCATGTCAAGTTTTTCAAGCCTACCATGCAACAAAATGACTGGTTCAACCTGATGGCTGTCCATCAAAATCACCACGCATACAACGAGACAGGATATCTTCCCGAGAATTTCCTTCCTGATTACATGGATCTCGTCGTCTGGGGTCATGAACATGAGTGCCTTATCGATCCGCGGCTCAATTCAGAGACCATGTTTCACGTAATGCAACCTGGATCTTCTGTTGCGACATCTCTCGTTCCCGGAGAAGCTGTGCCCAAGCATGTTGCCATAGTCGAAATCACTGGCAAGAACTTCGAGGTCAAGAAGCATAGGCTCAAGACTGTCAGACCGTTTGTTACGCGTGAGATCGTTCTGGCGACTGATCCTCGATTCAAGAAGCTTGCCAAGGTGAACGACAACAGGACGGCGCTTACTGCAGAGCTGATCAAGGTGGTCGATGAGCTAATCGAGGAAGCTAACTCAGAGTGGCTTGAGCTGCAGGGAGAGGAAGCAGAACATATCAAGCAGGAAGACATCCCGCGGCCATTGATTAGATTGAGGGTTGAATCATCGGCCCCAGATGGCGGCAAATTCGACACCGAGAACCCACAACGATTTTCCAATCGGTTCAGTGACCGAGTAGCAAATGTCAACGATGTCATACAGTTTCATAAAAAGAAGACTGTATCAAGCAGTAAGTTAGACAATTAGTGGTTGTCTTTCGGATGCTAACAAGTCACAGGAAAAAACAAAAACGATACTGAGATTCCAAATGAAGCGGTCCTAGCGTCCATTGCAGGAATTGATAACGTTAAAGTCGAAAAGCTTGTGAGAGAATTCACAACGGCCCAATCCCTCAAGATTCTTCCGCAAGCACCCTTTGGAGATGCCGTCCACCAATTTGTCGACAAGGACGACAAATATGCCATGGATGCGTTTGTCAAGGAGAGTTTTATCGGATCTGTGAAAGAGATGATGCTGCAAGATGTGAACGATGAAGTTGACATTGAAAATGCGATGGACCGATATCGTGCGAAGCTAGATGCCGCCTTTCAAGCTTCGGGTGGCGTTGGTGTTGCGAGGAAGTCTAAGCGTAGGGGTAAGCTCCTTCCACGCGCCCTAGGTTGGGATTCAGATCTTGATGGCGAGTGGGCTGACAACCCCGCCGCATGGGGCCCATCCGAAGAGGAGGAGGAGCCTGTGCCTGCTGCTAGACGCAGTAAAGCTGCTGTAGTAGACAGTGACGATGATGCTTCGGTAGTTTCTGCACCTGCGGCAAAGACAACCCGCAGGGCTCCTGCGAAGAAGGCGCCGGCCAAGCCCCGTGCTCCTGCAAAGGCGAAGGCACCAGCCAAGGCAACCGGTAGAGGAAAGAAGAAGGTTGCAGAGCCCAGTGATGATGAGGACGATGATCTCGTCATGGTGGAGGCACCACCTCCCCCTAAGTCACAGCCAAAGCGAGCCGCAGCGACAAAGGGTCGTCAGTCTGTTCTGAACTTCTCACAATCACAAGCAAAGCCCTCCACCACACGAGAATTGAGTGACGATGAGATCTCAGACGACGCATTTGAGCCGGTGGCAAGCTCATCGCGGAGACGATGATTTGGGAAGAGGCGTTTGCGGGATGAGATTGGACGATGAAGAATTTGCCGATATCATGGCTTTCCATCTTGCCTTGGAGATGTTTTAAGAGCTTAAGGTGTACAATTTGCCATACGGCCGTGATGAAGGAATGAGCGATGATTATGACTGTAAGTTAGGAACACGTTTGCGGGATACGGATAGGATCATAAAAATCTGTTGCGAGGGATACTCAGGGTGGGCATGGAATAACTAATCTCTTAACTTCTCAATGGAGTACAATCTCCTACATTAGAATGCCCTTCTCCCCCTGGTGAAATGATATTCGATGTCTATGGAAGACAACTCTTGCTCGTGAATAAGGGTCTTGGACTGACCTCAATCATTCATATACTGTGATAATGGCTTTCCAAATACAATACCTCGTCATTTGCCTCTAAAAGAGGGAGAGCGTATTTGATACAACTGGGATTTCACGTGATGCCACGCCCTTTCCGTGACATTGTTTAGAGTCTGTACTTTAAAGCACTCACCTCTTGCCTGTTGGGAAACCAGGAACACATTTACCTTCATAACCAAAACTGCCATTTGGTGTTCCAGCGTTATGCCCCCCAATAAGTCGATGTCCCAGCAACCAAGGACAGCATTGCTCCTGATCGACATACAAGAGGGTTTCTTAGAACCAACTTTTAGTCATTGGGGTCCATCTCGGAGCAATCCAGCTTTCGAGAAGAATGCTAACTCCTTGATCAAACAATATCGAGAACTCAGCGCCAAGTCGTCTCGGCACAAAATTTTCCACGTTCAACACTCCTCGATTCCAAGCCGGTGGCCTAGTTCTCCATTACGTCCTACAGAGGCGGGTAAGCTGTACATGGATCCCTTGCTGCGTCCTGAACTGACCCCCACTGTAGGTTTCAAATTCCAGTCATTTGCCACGCCAAAGGATGGCGAGCGTGTTATAGTTAAGCATGTCAATTCCGGCTTCATAGGTACAAATCTAGAGGAAGTTCTGAGAGAGCATTTCGCCGGAACTCCGGGCAAGCTCTTCATTGCTGGGTTGACCACGGACCATTGTGTTAGTACTACTACACGAATGGCCGGGAATCTCGGGGTTTGTGATTCGCCTGACGGGGAAAAGGGGGAGGTGATACTGATTGGAGATGCCACAGCGGCATGGGCAAAAGGTGAGGGAGAGGAGTGGGCCAATGCTGAAATGGTCCACAAGGTTCATATTCAGAGTCTGCATGATGAGTTCGCTGCAGTTAAGAGAACAGAAGACGTAAATGAATTATGGAGGGTATGGGTATCTGAGGATTAGAGCGACTAGTCTTGCTCAAGCGTCTGTCGGACACTTTTCTCATCAGTCGCCCACAATATTTAGCACGGTCGTTCCTCATCCTCTACTCCAGAGCTCTCGTTATCCAATGCAGACTTCAGAACCGATGCTCCTACGCTGGCAGTTTTTGCTTCTACGTACCACCATTTCTGGAATGTCTTCAAGATCTCAGTCCGCTGCTTCGCCATCTGCTTCCCGGGTCCCGTTTTCATTGAAGCTTCCATCTTTAGCAGATTCGACTCGAATATCAGCATAGAATCCTCCATCTTACGGTCTTTAGCCCCGCCATAGGTAAAGACTCGGCCAATTCCCACAGCACCTAGAGCGTCTAAGCGGTCCGCATCCTGGACTACCGCAAGTTCCGGGTATTTTTCAATGAGCTTTTTAACCATTTCAGGATCTTTGATCTCTGAGCTCCATGAAACCCCATTACAGATCGTTTGTACCTTCTCCGCGAGCTCTCTATCCGCTCCAAAACCAAGAAGCAATTCTCGGATCATTGTGGCCGCATCCTCTTCTTCTGTCACGTATTTCTTGTCTCCGACATCGTGAAGGAGAGCTGAGAGACTTATGATGGTCGGGTCGAGGTTTATGGGGGCTTCTGTCGTCTTGAGCTGTTTGTAGATGGCGTGAGATAGCCCCAGCACTCGTTCGAGGTGGTGAAAATCGTGCGAGCTGTCATACCTCGCCATGTATTCCTTCAGATGTTTCGCAACTCTATTGATCAGTTCTTGAGACGCCGCCATCTCTCAACTCCACGCGATAATAAGAACAGAGGAGAGGAGCGAGACGTAGGAGGTTTGCGAAATCGAGGTGAAATTTTGGGGAGAAGCCTGTGCAGGTGTGCAGGCTGAAAACGGCCGGGAAGCAGTCATTGAAGCCGCATTGTGTGTTTCAAAGCATACCCTCAACCCACTTTCTACCACGTACGGTGACTCATTGGAGATCTTATCTCAGATATCCTATCTGGAATGTAGTAGAAGCAAGCTGGCGGCGCTGCTTGCGTAGCAATCTTGAAAGAGCGCCGCTTCTCGCGTGACGCGTTTGCGCTTTGACCCTATCTCTTCCTTCAACATTGCGGATTCATTTCACGTCAACTTTTTTTTCTATCCAAAAGAACACCTCATTCTTATGTTTATGAGTGATTGGGAAGCTTGTTTAACTGCGTCCACAAATACCAGCAAAACGCTTCCATGATATTTCCTCTCCATCGAGGTTCTAAGGCCTAGTAGTCTAGAGCCCTTCCTCAAGCAAGATTTCGAAGTTGTATGACACAATAATGATATGAAATACGATTTTCAGAGCAGTTATCTGTTATCTGTGCCCTCTTGAAGTGATTACACGGTTGACGCTGGTGATTGTATAATAGGGCCGTTTTCTTTTCGTTTACGCGGCATGAATTTTTCACACTTTAAATCGTACGACAAACCCTCATACATATGTGGTTTAGTACTGATGTCAAGATGGTTATTGATGCAAATGTATTACTAGACACTTGATTGTTATTGTTGTCATCATGAGTCTTAGACGGACACTTTCTTGACTGGCATCGCCTGACTCTCTCCAGGTCCATTCATCGATGATGACGAGATTGAATTTCTCAAACGTTTCGCACAGAAAGGCTTTCAAGAGGCTCACATTCAACATAAAAGAGAGTCTCTTGCTCTCTATCGCTCTATAATTGGACTAGATAATTTCTCCCTCTTTTCAAATAGCGGGACCATCGCCAGCTGACTGACCAAGTTCTAAGGTGCTGCATCCCAACAATATTGAAAGCAGAACAATATGCTCTTCAATGACCGTTTCATTCTCAATGCCGTCATCTGTGTCCTAGCTTTCGGTAAGCATGATGCCATCGCCCATCCCCGAAACAATGACAACGGAACACAGACTCCCCACCAAGGCACGGGCGGTGTTGATGATGTATGGCAAGAGTTTCGGAGTGCGAACTCTCACTTATATGAACCCCCGGAGGATTCGAGCACTTGGGTCAACAGTGTCAAGAGCCATTATTTCGTCCCTGAGCCGTATTGCATTCCGGTTGATGACGCTGGGTTTTGCACATTGTCCACGCTCCGTGATGATACACAAACGCAAGTGAGAATCTGGATTTACAACCACGTTTGTTCAGTGATTGGGTCCCTTCCTTCCATCGAGTTGCCTCTTAATCATACCGATATTTTTTGCCAGCTGAATCTGACTGTTTTAATCACAACATGGAACTCCTCTAGTTGGGCACCTAATTTTGAGTATGCTGGGCGTCGGTTTGGATGGGGATTAACCGAGACTTATGGTTACAACGGAGGTGTCTTGCAAGAATCTCCATACGTAAGAGTTGCTACAAGTCAGGTCTTCAATTGTACCAGACCTGCACCCGGTACACCCCTAGATTAGTTGTTGGCATAGGTAAGTGCTCTGCCTGAGCTAGTATTAGGGCATACACAATTCATAGCTAATAACGCCATAGAGACTGATTTGTATAGGAGAAGCGCAGCGGACGAGGTAGTTGGGGAACGAACTCGAGATCCGCTACTGCCCTAACAGTGTATTTCATAAAGGAATGTTAAAATGCGTTGAATTTAAGTTGGACTTGATTTGATCAGAATCCTCAAACGTCATATGGTGGAACTACTTGAGATATTGGTATTTTGATAAGAGCAGAACCCTTACGTGTGGATATTACCCTTCAGTGCTATCGTCGGGCACTGGTACCGGAAACAAATTAAATGGCCAAATTCTTGACTGACCGATCGGAAAATTATTCACCTTGTCTCTTGCATGTGTTTACCTCTGAAGCGTGGAGGCTCGGCTTTTCAAAAGACCTAGTCTAGACGATTGACAAAGGGGGCATGTACACAAACCGACTGGGGTCATTTTGAAGTTCAATGCTTGGCTTACTTGGCCTCTAACCCCATTTCCCATACCTTCTCTATAAACCCCCAATAGTCCCTCTCGCCACCCTTTCCTTTAAACATTTGCACATGACCTGCACCCTCGACCATCTTCCTTACAACTCTATACCCCTGATTCTCTGCTGTTGCTGCATATGTCTCAACGTTCTTCCAATCAATAGCTAAATCCTCCTTGCTATACACAAATCCCTTCACAGCCTTCCCATCCACCACCTCCCCACTCGCCAAGCCCTCAGTAGGTCCCCATACCAACTCCCTCCAAACCCATCTCGGCAACCAGTTCGCCACCACATAAATGACAGACGTCAAGATAAAAATAGCTATCATAAATGGCAACCATACAAACCACTTAAGCTTCCTGGCCGGAACACTGAGCGAGTAAAAATCCCGCCGAAATTGTGGAACTCCAGGCGCTGAATCCATGATCACAGCTTTTGCGGGAAGTGCCTTTCCAGTGATAGCTCTGTAAACCGATCCAATTCCGTAGAGCCGTTTGGCTCCTCCGTTACTCAGCGAATGAACGAGCAGTCTCTCGTCTTCTCGGGGTCGTGCTAGGAGTGCCGTTACGGCCTCTTTGATATCTGCTCGGCGCTTGACTTCTGTCTCGAGCATGAACTGAGCGGAGGTGATAGTAACAACTATAATGCGTGCATGGGGGTAGAGATTCATGTATGATTTGGCGTAGTAGTCAATGTGCTTCGAGGAGGCGTTCATCCAGGAGCAGAGAAGAATGGTGGTTGGTGCTGTTAGGAATCTGGCCTTGGAAGTATTGGATGGCTCATACAAGCGGACGACTTTTGAGAGACGAGCAAAAGAAGAGAGTGGTGCTGTGACAGCTGGACTGGTTGAGTCTGTTCTCGAAGGCATTGTGGGGTACGGATTTCGCAGGGCGGAAAGGAAAAAGCTTGACTTCAGAGCAGTTGTAGAGGATATCGAAAATTGGCTTCTGCTGTTGATTGAAAGGAAGACGGCGAGACGGAGAAAACTAATATTGTAGGAATTACCTCACTATTTGAATCTCAGCCTTGCCTCCAAGTCCCGGAGTCTTCCAGTTTCCGAGATCTCCTTCTTTCACTTTTCGGGGAAATTATAAGGTACGGCACAGGCTTTTGACCCTAGAAACTGTTGAGAACAGGGCCTAAACTTCCCCAGCGTCCCAGCCAGCAGGGAGCCTGCCTTGCAACTCCTCTTGGCTTCTTGGGAAAGCTGGCTGTCTTTTAAAACCTCAAGGCTGCGAGTAGTACATACCTCGGATTCTGCAGGAATTGGACGATTACTGAACAGCATTGCAAACTCAACATTTCTCGTGAGCAGCTGATGCCTCGGCATGCAAGTACCAGAAACGCTTTGATCAAAAAGTGCCCCTGAAGAAGTGGGTCACAGACAGTTCAGGGGTAGATACCCTGGACAGCCCGGGCGTCATTTGGGATCTCGCTAAATTTCAACAACTTTAGCACTTCAAAATCATTCCGCATAAATTCCGTATCAAAAGCGGTGGAAAAGGACAACAAACACCGAATGAGGAAGTATTAGTGAAAGCGTCTTTCCTGTTGAAACCCAACTCATTTAATTGTAGCATTTCGAGCCGGAACGCCTCCTTCTAAAGTGATCAAAACCTGAACTAGGAAAGAAAAAGGGTATAGTGAGAGACAAAGAAGGGTATCATGTATATCGTCGCGTTCATCCAAACACACTCCAACGCCTCTATCCTTCACCCCCAAAAATAACAAAATCACCATCAGCATCCCGCCCGACACTAGACCTGATCCAAAGGCTTGACTGGATCCCCGAAAGGATTTACGTTGCCAATGCCATCCTCACTGGTCCGCCTATAGTTGAGATTGTTCGCGGTCCTTCCGCTCTCGATCTCCTTGTCCAAACTCGAGTGCTTTCCGTCAGCTTTAGGACTTTCATTCAGCTCCCAAGACCCGACTCGCTCGTGTCTAACGACAGTAGCACCGGCTCCGCCCTTGAGTCGCAGGTCTGTATCACTGGCAAGTTTCTCCGCTCCTTTGAAGCCGCCGTTGCCGCTCCCACTTCTTCGCAAAACGCCTATATCGCCAGCATTTCCTTTCTGGTTGCGTTCGCGGTAATCGACCCGGAAACCAAAGAGGCAAAGGATTATGCCGGTCAGAATGCCTACAGCCAGAGTAACAGTTGCGCCAATAATGCCCGCAATGGCCGGAGAGACACTGTTGTTGTGACTAGCAGTGAGGCCATTTCCCGGGGATGTAGAATTCGACACGTTTTGTTCGATAGCTTCGCAGAACAGATTGACAGCCTCGCAAGATGTGCACCAATCCACGATGGTATCGAGACTGAAATCCGACATGCCATTCACGAACTCTTGCCAACTCATATCTACCTGTGAGTTCCCACGACCAAATAACGGGTACTGCACCATATCCGCGTTGTCATCTGTCCCGTTGCGGAAGAGGAAACGCACGAATAGTTCATCTGAGCTGGGATAGGAAGATGAGTCATTTTGGTTCGAGGAAGGATTTGAGAACAGTTCAAAAGCCATCACGGATCCATGCTCGGGGAGGGAGCTGAAGGCTTTGCCTGCTGGGCCTGTGCTAAGGCCTGAGAGCGCGAAGAAAGAAACAAATGGTTGGAAAGAGCCGAACATGAGGGTGAGTTTATTTGAAACACCTCCTGAGGCAATGTTGTGGGCGAGTTGCTGGACGACTTTCGAACCAAGAGTTTGCCCCGCTATTGAGTTGATATAGGCTCCCGGACTTGGGGCATTGTAGGCCCATTGCTGCTTCGAGGCCAAGGCATAGAGCTGAGCAAGATCCCCCGGCGCCAGAGAATCGTGGAAAGTAGTGTTATGATTGTATTGATACAGGGCGTACTCGTACAGATCCATCGCATTGGCATAGCTGACAATATCTGTTTCGAGGCCCGAAAAGGCAGAGTTTGTGAGATTTTCGTAAAACCCCTCATTTGCCACGACCTGTGAGACAAAATCCGAGGAAACCAGGGTATGGGTACGCTGAACGGAATAATTAGTGCAGCCAATGTTTCCAGCAAGCCTGCGAGTTCTAATTAGTCCAAACCGCAATTTTTAACTTGGGGCGCCCAAAATTAAGCATTTAATGGGTACGAGCAAGCTGAGGATTAGGAAAACTCACCAAATGTAGTTGAAGTCCAGCGAGCTCATACTCTCTATGTTAGGGTATTGATACCCATTAAGAGGAGCCTGCTGCCAGCTTCCATTGCTTAATTTGGTCTGGCTATTGATGACTGGAGCTACAAGAGCCCTCGGTGGGTAAAGGCCCTGCATGAACGCCAGAGCGCTCGCAGTGACATACTCGTCCGTCATGCCCATTACCTCCATCTGACTATTGATTAAAACACTGGAGTTTAGCCCGTTGATCGGCAGGGACACAGTGATTTGACTACTATTAGAGGCGGCGGCGACGTAGCGATTCCGGATTGTTTGACCCGCGGACAGAAGTTGGTTTGCGCCTAGAGGAGTCAGATTGTAGGGCCCGTCATGTAAGACGGGAATCTTCTCCCCGTGATAGGTGAAGACTACAGCTCCCCAAGTTACTTGGTCGGCTCCTTTGACCAGAGCTGCTGCTGACAGCGAAAGCCAGGCAGTAAGAAGGAAGGAGGCCATGATTTCTGAGAGCAGGAGGACTGTTCTACTCGGATCAAGGAGAAGTGGCCTCGTCGGCTGAGAGATAGCTTCTGAGAGGATAGGGCTACGATGAGAGAGTGGAAGGGAAGAAAGAAGAGAGGGAAAGGAAGATGCGCAAAGTCACATAGCCTGCAAGGCTCGGAGTGATAATGAGTAAGGTTACCTCCCCCAAGAGCTCTCATCCCTACTACAGCTATAGCTACAGCTTCGGACAGCTACAGTACAGGCTAGACTTTGTTGGTGATAGACGTCTGCACGAAATCACAGCACGGCGGTTCATTATTGGTCACAAATGCACTCACAAATGCAACAACCATGAGGAAAGGGCAGAAGGCGGTTTGCCAAGCCTGCACGCAGCGTTCATGTGATGGGCGTTTCTGGAGACGTTGGTAGTTCTATTGTGCCTGTGCCTCGCTTTTATCCCGCTATCGAAGCTCTTATCAGTGATTATCGATCTATCGATTGCGCCAGAGCCAGGGTCGTGCGGTGAGATCATTGACCCCGCATCAGCCGGATTTTGGGAGGTGGCTAGGAGAGGGCTAGGAGAGGGCTGGATGGCTGCAAACCCCGAGGAAATAAGATATAGTTGAATGAGACGAGGAAAGTAAAGCGCTCTGTGCTTCAACATACGAGTGGTAGTGGTAGTGGTAGTGCAGCTAGAGTGAGTTATGAGTTACTAGATTGGCAGCTAAAACCGAGAGGCCCTCCAGGCTCCAGCTGAGGCGGGGCAGAGCAGAATCCGCGCACGATAAGCTTCACATCTTATCCAACATCCCTGCCAATGCCGTGAGGTTTCCAACGCCTCACAGCGTAGGAACAATGCATGTTATTATTGAACTTGGAAGTAGCTGGCAAGCTTCATACTTTCATGAATGATGAAGGTGGTGATTCTTGTAGCTTATTTTACATGTCACTTTCATGTTGGACAATAACTATGGGTAATACTTCAGGTTTTTTTGGTATGAATTTCTGGCTCGCTGGAGCAAATGCTAACAGTCATATACACGTTGATTTAGTTAATCGCCGATTTCCGATCCATTCCTTTCCCAGTCTCCACAAAAAGAGCTTAACCAAAGAGGGCGTCTCCCAGACGGATGGAAACACTCTTGGTTTGCGTGTAGTTGGCCAAAGCAGCCTCACCAAGCTCGCGACCAATTCCAGACTCCTTGTATCCTCCGAATGGGACCTGGTGGTGAAGCATGTTATACTGGTTGACCCAGACGGTACCGGCACGGAGTTGGTTGGAGACACGGATGGCAGTGTTCAGGTTTTGTGTGTGGACAGCAGCGGCAAGACCATATGTGGTGTTGTTGCCAGTCTTGATGATCTCCTCTTCGGTCTCGAACTTGGCGATGGAGCAGACGGGGCCGAAGATCTCTTCTTGCATGATCTTCATGTCCTCAGTGACATTGGAGAAGATAGTGGGTTGGATGAAGTATCCCTTGTCACCGTGACGCTCGCCACCAGTGACAACGGTCGCGCCTTCCTTCTTTCCTTCTGAAATGTAACCCATAATTCGGTCATATTGGAGTTGAGATACTTGTGGGCCCTGGAAGGTGTCGGCGGCGAATGGGTCACCGACCTTATTGGCGGTAGCGCGGGCCTTGAATCGCTCGATGAACTTGTCGTAGATGCCTGATTGAACATATACACGGGAGCCAGCACAGCAGCATTGGCCGTGGTTGAAGAAGATACCGAAGTTGACCCAGGAGATGGCGTTCTCGATATCGGCGTCGTTGAAGATGATGTTTGGTGACTTGCCTCCGAGCTCGAGGGTAACCTTCTTCAAGTTGGAGCCAGCGGCAGCCTTCATGATTTGACGGCCAACAACGGTTGAGCCGGTGAAAGCAACTTTGTCAACGTCCATGTGAGAAGAGATAGCAGCACCGGCAACCTTGCCGAAACCAGAGATGATGTTAACCACTCCTGGTGGAAAGCCAGCCTCCTTGATCAGATTGGCGGCTACGAGAGCAGAGAGGGGAGTCTGTTCAGCGGTCTTGAGAACGACGGTGTTACCAGTGGCAACAGCGGGGCCAATCTTCCATGCCCACATGAGCAGAGGGAAGTTCCATGGGATAATTTGACCGCAAACGCCAATCTTTATAGCGTTAGTAAAGATTTCTATCACAATTGCATAGAGCTTCTTACAGGTTCTTGTCTGGTGTATGCGAAAGTGTCGGCGTTCGTGTCGATAACCTTGCCCTCAATCTTGTCGGCCCAACCACCATAGTATCTCAGGCAGCCAGCTACCATACCAACATCGACCTTGGCCATTCCGATGGCCTTTCCATTATCGAGCGACTCAACGGCAGCCAGAAGGTCGGTATTTTTCTCGATCAAGTTGGCGAGGTTGACCAGCAACTTGCCACGGTTCTCTGGGGTCTCCTTTCTCCATGAGCCCTCGAATGCCTTTCGGGCGGCCGCTACCGCAATATCGACATCCTTCTCTGTGGCCTCGTGGACGGAGCAGATAACTTCTTCGGTGGCGGGGTTGATGGTCTCGAAGGTCTTGCCGTCAACACCCTTCACCCACTCGTTGTTGATGAACCTGGAAAGGGCAATTTGTTAGTGGCGCTCGCAGTAGAGGGAATGCGGGGTAATGCCGAGTGTGTGTTTGTATTTCGCAGGCGCAACTTACAATCCAGTGGGCTGAGTGTACTTGCCAGTAGATGGCGTAGAGAGAGAGATGGAAGTCATTGTGATTGTATTATGAGGAATGTGTTTTGTGTAGTGGTGTTTGTTGCGCAGTGGCGACGTGGTATAGGAAGCAGAACAAGAGAGCGGAAATGCGCGGGGAAGGTTCAATTGAAGTACTGTTTCGAAGCGGCAAGGAAAGAAGTACGACACACGCTATCTCGGCTTTTGTGAACGGACAGGGTGAATAATGAATGATCACACCCTGCACCCGGTCCTACGGTCTTACACAAGCTTGTTACACTTATTTACTCTACTCCGTCACATCTTACATTATCGTTCCAGATGCCAGGACGTGAGAGGCCGAAGCCACCAGCTACCGTTCCACGGGACTTGGCCTGATCATCGTTCACTCGTACCAGCGGCTTCTAGCGGATCTCAAAATCCACCAGGTTGGACAAGGACCAAAGGCTCCAAGGCTCTAGGTCCAAGCATGATTGGGGATTTGGTCCGGCAGAGCGAGCTGTCGAAACATTTGCAGACCCTTACCAAGTTACCCCTCTTCCCAAACGCGGAACGCCAGTCTAGAACTGCGTGGTGCTACCATTATTTGCCTCACTTTGTCCCTCATTGACCCGAGAACCCTTTGCCTTTGCCTTTGCCTTTAACACCTCCAGCACCTCCAGCAGGACGAATTTGACGCGATATCTGCCTCCTCCACCTCGTTTTGCTGGTGTGCTTGTCTACACATGTACAACCTCGGTCATTCTAAAGCCACCCTAAGCCCCACCCGCAATTCGGGCGAAAGAGTGGCGAGCGATGAATGAATTTGGAGCCATTATTGTGGAGGAGTGGAGGGGTGGACTGGAGGGGCAGTTTCAGAAACATCGGCGATAGGTCTTTAGCTATTCGGAAATGGGCACGTCCCGTTTATGCTAGATGCAGCAAAAGGTATCCTGGCGAGAAATGGAGTACAAAACTCTAATTCGATTTAGAGCTTTTAGAGCTCTCCAAATATCAGACGGTAGCTTTCCGGTCCTCCATTGAACAACCCTTGAGGTTTGAACGGACTGTCACTCCCCTATCCTATTCGACAGCGCACAACTTCCGTTCCTCCATCTCCATCCCGTAGACTTCTGCAGCGCCACTTCTCCACGTTTTAGCGCCTCTAGCTCCCAACATCTTACGATATGCGGAGGAAACTCTGCGCTTTCAGATCGTTGGCTTCCGAAGATTGAAGGTACGAATCCAATCGATACTTCCCCGCATACGAAAGAGGCAAGGTTGGTACATTTGCGTTTTTGTATCCGGATCGCCGAAGAGACCGTCTTTGTGGGGGAATTTGAGCTAAAATTATGGCTCTGAATTTGAGACTGGGACAACGGGAATAACTCTGTTGGCGATTGAAGACTACGCACGCTGGAAAAGCGGCGAGATATTTGCATGAGAGCTCGTTTGGAATTGCTTCACGAAATTATTTGTTCCACGTGACTACGGTTGGTTGAATTTGATCTTGAGGTCGAGTTACAGACCACTTGGAGCTCGACGTCCTTGGATTTTGAATGAAATCCTGAAGGTTAAAGGCGGTAGGTCCCTTACCGCATCCGTGCTTGAGACACTTACTTGTCCTCAAAAGCTCATTCTTACATACGAATTCCACGGTGCGGATGTGCCCCAGAATTGATGAAGAAGTCGGATAACTATATAGAAGAATAACCTCGGAGGGTGGTAGTCTGGGTGAGCCGAGATGTAAAAATCGACCACAGTTTTGCAATTCGATGACTCAAATATAAGATTGCTTTGATGCTCTTGAAAGTTTGTCAAATCAAACTCATCATATTCATTAGGTTGCTGCACTTAACGCATCTTTCAATTATATCAACTCCGGACATAATCTCCTCAGCTAAATAAATAATTTTGTTGACCGTATGGCAAGCCCCACTCCACTCCGCTCACTGTCACAGTTGCCCACATCCTGCCCATGGCAGACAACCCTGACTGTACTCCTTATTCGCCATTTGTTAAATAAGAGTATGAGGCTACTTATATGTTGGAGAATGTATGGACGAAACTCGTGAAGACAACACTTCATGAATTTCGTCCAAAGGTAGCAAAGTCCTCATGGGGAGACTGAACAGGTAATATCTCCCGGGTTAAAACATGACTACATATCCTTTCAGAATAATCAATCCTTTTTCTGAACGACTCCCACCATGACTCCCTCTTTTGCTCAACTAAAGCTATGGCTGAAGACACTTGACTGAATGCGTCTGCATAGTTGGCGTCATGAAGGCACGCACAGTAACATCAAAAGTATCTTGAGACAGCATTGATTCCCTAACAAGGTTTGCTTTGATGAAAGATATTAATACCAGGGAACCTCTCAACATGCAGCAAGTCACTGTCCATCAACATCATGGAACAGGATATATAGTAGCGTTGTTTTGAGATATCGTGGAATGCCCTTGGATATTTATTCGAGCCTGTGGTCAGATATTCTATTTTCATACCCGGTGCAGAACTCCCGGACCAAACCAGGCGTTCTTCATTCTGTTTTGTAGATGAGCCAGTACTTGAAACTCCCTGTAAACTAGGGACTACAATCATGAAACGATCATCGAAACCCCAGAACATACGAAGGATCTGAGTATGTGATCGACGACGTAGCAAATGGCAAATGGCAGGGAATTGAAAGAGATCATGTTCTGCAGGTAGTGCTTGAGCAAGGGAGGCCTAGGGAGGCAGCAACCAATGACAGAAGTAGCCGCATAGAGAAAATCCTTGGGAAGCACAGCTTTCTGCAACGGTGAACAGAATGTCAGAAACAGGACCTATTCTTATCCTAGAGGAGGGTACACACGCGCGGACGTGTACAGTACGGCAGGCCCAATTGTCTCGCACCCAGGACGACGCATTAATAGAACTACATCGAGGCTAGAGTTTTGGTGCTATTGCTATTGCTATTGCTATTGTCATTGTCATTGTCATTATTATTCTCGTCGAGTTGCCGAATACTCTTCTGAAATTGAGATTCAGCCTGTGTTGTGTGGTGTGGTGTGGTGTAGTGTGCCTATCGGATGAAAAAAAGCTAGTGCCAATTGGTGCAAAATTTGCGATTAGGTTAGGGCAGGTCATGGAGATTAGGGCCTCCTCCAGAAATTCTTGCCATACCTAGGTACTCGAATACTACCACATACGTACCCATCCCCGCTGCCAGCAGATCTCTCACTCTCGCCACAGTACCGTAGGAAGCAGCTGAACTGCTGCTTTACTGCTCCGAGATCATTCACCACTCCGCTGCCGTTGCATGTCCGCCGCAGAGGGCGGTCGGAGTCGCATCATGGATCCCTCCAATGGAGTCGGCAGTGGAATTTGGGATGGCAACGCGTTTGGTGAGCCCTTTCATATTTATCGACACAGATGATTTCATGCTCAGATAGCTGTTTCGGTATTTGTAAGTGAGTGCTGGACGGATGCTAACATGCGTCTTCAAGCAGACGTCGAGATCAAGCATGAAATCCCCTCTACCTCCGAAGTTGCCAGCGCGCCTTTGTTCCCCTTCTCATCGCCGTCAAATAAACGCACAAGGTCCACCTCGCCAGATTCTGCTGAGAAGCGCCAGAGAGTCGAACCTGTCGTATTGCCCGGGTTAATGCCCAGCGATGATTTTACTTCCATTCTCCAGAGTGTCAGTCTGTCGGTCACACAACAATTTCAACAGTCAGTTCAGGGGCAGGCCAATAAAGCCCAACAGGATGGGCCAGCTCCAGTTGCAGGTCAAAATGGCCATGGGGGAACGTCTGTTGCACATACTCATGGTTTCACGTCGGATCCGTACTTGTCAATGAGGATTTTAAGTTTGCCCATGCTGGATAGCCTGGTAAGCGTGAGCTTTATATAAAAGACCGAAAACCATTCTTGTGCCCATACTTACTGATTACCTGAAGTCGACCCAGATCTTAGCTACGTTAGCGCAAGGTCCCTACTGTGAAACTATCCAGATAGTCACTGATCCGGAGTCGGAGCTTGGACAAGCATACGCGGTTTTGAAGTCGTTGTTCGACGATACGAAGAAAATTTACTCGCAGCCTGGCCATGGCCACTTTCTTTCTGCAGATGATATCGGCATCAATGAAGCGTCGCACCGAGCGACTATTCGAACTACGAACGTGGCAACTTTTGCAGCAAATGTGTTTGGTGGTCATGACATTGGGTTTTACGTATTGAACGACCACTTTATCGATATTTTCACCCCAGAGGGCGAAGTTATAGGAACCGAAGCTGGTAGGCTTTACATAAATTTGAAGACTCAGATGTACTTGTCTACCTTGCAACAAGAGGAGCAAGATAGAACGAAGGAAGAAGTTCTCGAGGACTTGTTTTCGCACGACCATGTCACCCAGGTTCTTGAAGCCCGACGCGGCTCGAAGCCAATTTCAAGAGCGGAAATGGATTTCCTAGAAGGTTGCAGGAAGCGGCAGGAATATCTTTTGAGGGAGCCGAGTGACGCTGAATCGATCCGTAAGTCTGCAAGTAATATATCCAAGAAAGCTACACTGACACCTACTAGAGCGCTTGTCGGAAGAGTTCCCCTGGGAAGTGTTTCTGCGGGAACTTAGCGACCATCTCAATAAAGCCTATGGGCCAATCATCGATCCATATATGAAGCGTCATGCTTTAACTGCCCCAGCATCCCCGACCCGTGGAAGCAACCGAAATAGCGCACGAGACCCATTTGTTCTGCCGCAAGCTACAGGCTCGAGTGCTTTGAAGGGGAATGCCCAGTCGGAGCATACGGCTGAGAGCAACAAATTTATACAACAGCAGCAGAACGGAGGTATGTCTCCCCCCGCCAACGGTGTTTTCCGAACTAATACGTACATTTGTGGTCAAAGCCTCTCCACAACAGTATCACACGCCTCATACACCAGCACAAAGTGGAAATTACCAACCCCAGTACACAAAGGGTACCATACCATACCCCACCCAGAGCGCACCCACACAAGTCCTGTACGAAAAGGCTCGCCAGGCTGCTGTTGCAAAGTCGCACCCTGGAACTACCCGTAGGCCAGGATTGCCTAGTCAGAGGCGACCATGGAGTACCGAAGAAGAGAATACCTTAATGACCGGCCTTGATCAAGTCAAGGGTCCTCATTGGAGTCAAATTCTAGCTCTCTATGGTCCCAACGGCTCGGTCAATGATGTTCTTAAAGACAGAAATCAAGTCCAATTGAAGGACAAGGCTAGGAACCTCAAACTATTCTTTTTGAAAAGTAGTATAGAGGTTCCCTATTACCTTCAAAGTGTCACGGGAGAGCTCAAGACTCGGGCACCTAGCCAAGCTGCGCGAAAAGAAGCCGAGGATCGAGCAAAATTCGCCAGCGCTGAAGAGCGCGCTCGAACAGAGAGCATTAGTATTCTGGCCACCGGTTTGCAAAATCAACCAGCGCAAAACCAGCATCGAGAGGCATCAACTTCCGATGTCTCTCGAGGTGCGTCTCAAGAGATTTCCAGCTCGCCCGAGGAGCAGTTTTATGTCACAGAGCGGGATCACCAGACTGTTTATCAGCAAGTCGGCCCTCAGGGATTCGCGGAAGAGCGTGTTCGACACCATCTAGTAGCTGCCACGGCCGCGGGAGAGCCCCTCAATCAGGGTCGCAGTATGAACCAGGTAACAATTTGATACCGTCTCCTTTTCTGGGGCCCAGGCGTTATGTTTTTATGCATTAAACTCTACTGTATTTCAGCGCGGCGTTCGGAGTAGGGGAAAGGCGATTGGAGTTCGGATTGGTCGACAGTCGAAGGTTTCGAATTTCAGCACTTTGGAGCGGAGTATCCGGGGAAAGCTTCCAGTCAGCAGGAACTAATCTAAATTTAAGTACCCCTGGGGGTCTTTACATATAGTGTAAATCGTCTAACATAACCCCTCTCTCTAAATAGAACATACCCTTTTTAGAGTCATTCATAGTCCATGTCCATAGCTTCGTTCCAATTTTCCATCCTGTGCATTCCTATTTGGCTTTGCCATATGACCCAAAGTCACAAGTAACCCCAATTCCCTCCCTCTTCAGAAAGCAGCCATATCGCCTTTTCGACAAAAATCTCCGCACCCAATGAATCCAACATCTTCGGTCGGACTACTGGTCCCAAGGTACCTTACGTTCTTTGAGAGATCCGTGTATACATTTCCCCGGTGCACAGCAGCGGTCCGGATCTCGCAATCCTCTCTCTTGGCATCATTCGGCCCATACCGGCAGCTCAGCTGTTTTGTGTAGAACGTCCGCCAGCTTCGATACACTGCATTGAGACCAGACGCCGTTCTTTTCTAGATTGGTGTCTTCGAACTCGATTCCGGAAATTGGGATGGAGATGCGAGTGGCCGACGCCTCCGAAGGTTGTTCTCCTAACTTTTCCAGATCAACAACAGCGTGCGGTGGCTAGGAGGGTGGGAAGTAAGTGCTAGGTGAGAATGAAATGGGAAAGATAGATATGTGTCATTGGAACTCGTAATCGTCCTTGCTGATCTCAAAGGTACTGTCATAGTTCTTCCGTTGTCAATTAAGTGGCGCATTTTTGAAAGGGAAACTAGATCATGAGTGCGCAAACCCTCTGATTCCATGCTCATGAAGAGAATAGGAGTTAGGGGACTAGGAGAGGTGAAGACAAATGCGGAGAGAACCAAATAGGAAAATTGCAGAAGTAAGATCATATTCGGTGTAATATTTTTGCGCTCAGTATTGAGCGTGAGCTCGGAGCAAGTCTCTAAACCCCATGGCATACCTGTCCTCGAATCGTAAATCACATAATTGTACATTATTTGGGTATAACATGCGTCTCTTCCCCGAACGCCTTTCTGTCTAGTATTTCCGAGCCTTTGTTCAACCCACAGCCACCATAGCTCTGCGAATCGCAAGAATCTTCGAGATATCAAGCTTCCTGTGGTCAGCAGGCATGTGCTCTCCAGAAGCAATGCAGTGCACTTTCATTCTCTTGTCGTAGCGAAGTCCTGTTAGCAGCTTTGGTGTAATCAAAAAGTACTGACTGGTATGCTCTTTACAAGCAATGTCAACCATACGTTCATGTACCATGCGTTCATTACGAGGATCCATGCCTTGATTAATTTCGTCAACGACTCGAAAAGGTGCTCTGGCTAGCGATTGTAGAGACATAAGATAAAAGATAGTGGATACCGAGCGTTCTCCTCCCGATTGCCGATGTTGGTCAAGCTTCTGAAGAGGTTCGTTGTCTCTGTTACAGGACGTCAGCGTCGTTCTATTACACCCCACGGCCCGCAGCCAATCGTACCTGAACTTAACCTTAATTTCAATTGCCCAATGATCAAAATCCTCATCCTTATGCACGCCAACTTCGCCACTACATCCAATCTGCTCAAAATTTTTAGAGAAAGCTTCGCTGATCTCTTCAATAAGCTTGTCAAGCGCGGGCTCCCATATACCCCTAGCTGTGGAGATTTTTTGCTCAATAGTCTCGAGCTTTTCCTCGGCGTCACTGATCTTTTCCTTCAATTTGTCGAGTTGGACTTGACGGGTTTCGAAATCTCTGATTGCGTTTGGGTTGTTTGCATGCACAAATTCCAGCTTGGCTTCTTCAGCAGCAATCTCTGTTTCCAATCTTTCAACTGTCTCATCGGGAGAGACAGCGGTAAATCTTTCCAGATACTTGGCATTATCGGGGTCGCTTCGAATCTCCTGGCAGACTTCAAGCGCTCTCTTGGCACTTTCATGAACCCTTGCCGATGCCTCTTCAGCAGCGCGAGCCTTCCCCCGTTCCTCTTCCAGTCGCCGGTGAATGTCTTGGTTGCGACTGGTAAGACCTGCAACATCTGATCTAGCTTCAATCAGTCTGACTTCTGCCTCTAGAAGCTCCTCGTGACAAGTTCGGATGCGGGAAATGGCGTCTTTGTAGTTAAGGGCATGCTGAGCCTTTTTCAGAGCAGCAGTATCAATATTAACGTTCAAGGCTTTGATACGATTGCGACGCTCTTGGAATCCTTCCGCCTTCTCTTGTAAAGTCTCCTCGGCACGTGCTGCAGTAATCTCAGTAATTATTTACAATAAGTACTTATATAAGCTTACCAATCTTGCCAGGAAGAGCTGCCTGTTTGCCGTGTGCTTCCTGAAGCGCCGCCTTCTCATCTGTGAGTTCTTTCTATGGAAGTGTTAGGAATCGTCGAAGGGGAAAGTGACCTTTAGAATTGACTTACGAGCTCTGTTTCAAGGTCTTTGGTTTTTGCTGCAAGGACCTCAATTTCTGCCCTAATAGGTAGAACTTGCGTCTTCAGGCCATCGAATTCAACTTTCATAGAATCAATCCTAGATTGGACCTCAGTTTTTGCGGAGGTATCAACAGGCTGATCCGTCCAGTAGCTCGCTGGGTTAACGGTACTTGTTCGCGTAGAGACAGCATTTGGGCCGTATTCTCTTCTTCTCATGATGCTGTAGCTGTGACTGCCAGCGACAAAATTGACGATATTTGTGTGGTCGTTGGTGATTTCTTTGAGTTGCTCATCCGTGATATCACGAGACGCTATCAGAGCCTGGTCCAGCTTCTTCGACGCGACGAGCATAGACAACACAGCTTCAGGACCATCAATGAAGTCAAGTGCGCATCCATCAAAGCCGAGACGTTGCATTACCTCTGCAGGCAAAGGGGGACGGTTATTCAGACCAGACCCATCACCTTTTCTGATAGGCATTTCTGCAAATCCCATGGTTCCTAAGAGTTGGTCTTGCAACTTCTGGTAATCGGCGTTTGTTTGGGTAGTCATTGTCAAGTAGTCATTATGGCGAAAAAGTGACTCGATAGCATCCGCATATCTAGGGTCCTTGATAGAGCAAGAGATCAATGGAGGTCCGTATACTTCTTTCTCGAACTTATCCTGATTTGCTTGTACCCACTCCCATGCCTTCGCCGTTTCCGATGAAAAATGTTTGAGTCGGGCAGTTTGCTGACCTTCTTGCGTATCGAAGGCAGCTAGCTCTTGTTGAGCTGTCTGAATCTTACCCTTCAACGTTCGGCCTTGTTCGACGAGGGAATCTCTCTCCGAGGTTTGATTTTCAATCTCGGCTTTGACATCTCTGATCTCATGTTGTTTCAATCTCTGGCAAAGACTTTAGTTTACTGGTCAATGGCAAGCCTCGAAATTACTCACAATGCGCTCGTTCCATTCTGGCCCGTTGAAGTCTATCTTGCGGTCATTGAGGCGAGCCTTCATATTAGCAATGTTCCTTTGGAGTTCTTTAAACTCCTTCCGCCGTTTCTGGTCTTCTTCTCTCTCGGAGCCGATCTTGGCGTCACACTCCTTGATATTTTCCTCTATCGTCTCGACGGCTGTCATAAGATTGCCAGCATTCCTCTCAGCATTTTCCACCGCCGTCTTCCGATCGCGAGCTGCGGCCGTAATTTTCTCTGCATAGGTCTGCTTCTGCTGAATCGATTGCAAAGTCGGTGCTAATTCATTTTCTAGATCCTCCAAGCACTTCTGCGCCTCTTTCTTCTTCTTCTTGAACTCAGCGTGTTGCTTGCGAGCAGCTCTGTATTCCACGAACGGAACTGTCTTCCTCAACACTTTCACAGTCTCTTCGATTTGCTGTCTCTCTTCCAATCTTTCTACTTCGGCACGAAGGCCTTCCTGGCGAGTTTCCAATCTGCCGAGTGTTTCTTTGTCCCCTTCGAGTTGTTCACCCAGCTTTTTCTGTTCTCTGCGGAGCTCTTTGAGTGATTCGTGTTGCTCTAACATCTCCGGTGGGGCTGCAGCTCGTTGGGTTTGCTGCAGAAGCTCGACGGGTGACAAGGCTGCAAATTCAGACACCTTATCTTGTGGAAGGAACTGGCACAGATTGTCCACTTGTATATTGAAACCTTTCGTAAGTGTCTGCACACCTTTAAGAGAAGTCTTGCGACCATCCAGGAAAAACTCTCGGCCGTTGTTCTCCTTCGAAATGCGCAGGCGCACGACATGATTCCGAGGCTCATTTGGTCGTCGTTGCAATTCGATTTCCACATCCGCAAAACTTGTATTGTGTTTGACGAACTCTCCAATTTGTTGTGCACGACCCAAGTGATTTGGTCCCCATCCAAGCCCCAAGCAGATAGCGCATACCAAAGAACTCTTGCCAGTACCGTTGGGACCGATGACCATGTTCAGATTCGGACCAGGAAAGAACTCGGCGCTTTCGTAGGTAACGAAATTCGTAAGCTTGACCCGAACAATAGCGCCTGGTTGGAACCCGCTGGGACCGGTATCACTGTCCTCCTCCATGTCCTCGTCACCATTGTCGTATATATCGTTGCGAGGCCGTCGCGAGAGCGGATGAGTCGAATCCAGGCTAGGTGATTCAGACTCGCGATGACCGTTCGTTCGAGCGCGTTTGGCGGAGTCCAACGAGGATGGTGAAGAGCCTAGCGAGCTCCTGACAAGATCAGCCTCGTCGTCACTTTCTAATTCAGATCTAGGCCGCCGACGAGAGCCTGCGGGCGGAGGCATGCTGACTTTGCTCTGGCTGTTGAATATGAGGCGATAGTTGATCGCGTCGTAGTTGAGGTGGACGCGTTTTAGCGCAAGTACAGTAGCACGTGATCGAGACCTCTTGTCTTCCGAGAGAAGATATCAATAAACGCGAAGTGCTTGCCACTACCTCGAAGATTTGCCGTATAGCCAACCCGGCCGGTGAATTTGTAACGCAACTGGATTCAAGACGAAGAACTTGCGAACGAACGATGCTTGGATACTATATCAAGTAGGTGATTAATTATCAATATGATTATAATATCACAATATACTTTTTCTCATTTTCATTGAAAACATACTTAAGTAACCTTATACCTTATATCCCGCAGAAATTGCTGACAATCTTTTGAAATTCTATTCAAATCAAAGCTGACACCGGCCTTCCCCTAAGCAGCTGACATGTATCTATAGAGAGCTCGAAACTTGTGCTATCTTTTGCTTCCCCAAAGCTAGTTCAGTAAAATGATGGATACGAGGATACCTAGGTAGCGTTGGATATTATATTTTCTTTCTTCCTTCTTTCACTTCCCAAACGAATGTTATGTTGCTTGAGATTGACTTCGTGCCCTTCCCCGCCAGCAGTGTTGCACGGTATTCAATTATAGTACATGGAAATGGCTGCACATTTGTCTCGGACGATTGCTTGCTTTCTGTTATTGGTTTTCTGTTCTTGAATAGTAAAACTTGGTGCATTCCTCTCACACCGCCCCAGTTCCACGTGAGGAATTGATGAATGTCAACAGACCATCTCCACTCCACAACATTACATTACATTCCACATTTGCAGAGCCAATTGCCCCTTCATGAGATACTACCATTTATGGCCTTGCTTGCATCCTCTTTGCATCTTGCTCTTTCCTGTTGAAGATCGAACTAGTTTAAGGTTTCTTGACCTATAATTTTTTCGACAATTCCAAAATTTAGGATATCCGGAGCGCGACGCGTCGCAAGAGAAGGAATCGTATGTGCCCATTCAATATTGGAATTCCACGTAATGAAAACAAGCTAACTGTCACAGCGGTTGGCATCGAGTTACGCCCACCTTCAGATTCTGTCCTCGAGCGTAGCACAACTTCGTCTTTTAGGGCCTGGCCAGTCTAGAAATCAGAACATGCCCTGATAGCCTCGGCGGATTATCTTCTGGAGGTGTATATCATGAGCACTCAAGAGCCAGCTCGACCGCCGTCGCGTCGCGCACCTCTCGGAGAGGCTACGCGGAGAGTCAACAATGCTCACCAGCCGCAATCCAACCCTCCTTCGAAAAACATCCCGATACCGCACCATGAAAGCTTGAGGTCTGACGGACTTCTACACCCACAAAACGCTCCTTTGGGGTCTCCACTGTCCCAAGGTGACTATTACCCCCTCAAAGATTCAAATCGAGACACCTCACCCACGTCAACTGTGGCGAATCCCCACCTATCCGCGATATCCAAGGAATACCCTGCTACTGATTCGAATAGAAACTCGCAAATATCAACAGTTTCTACCAATGCATCTGATGGCAAGCGAATCAAAGCATATATTGGCCCGTGGAAGCTGGGAAAGACCTTGGGGAAAGGGGCAACTGCCCGAGTACGATTGGCTAGGCATGCTTATACGGGACAAGAAGCCGCTATAAAAATTGTGCAGAAGAAAAATGCGCAGATCTCACAGGCTGGAAGTCTAGCGGCTCTCGATAGAGCAGAGGCTAATACGCCCGATTCTGGAGACGGCCTGAGACGAATACCGATTGGAATCGAGAGAGAAGTCGCAATTATGAAGCTCATCCAGCATCCGAATATAATGAAACTCTATGATATATGGGAGAACCGCACGGAGATGTACGCCTTAGTATTCACCTTGCCACATCCGTCTAATGCTAATGCGAAATAGATATTTGGTTCTGGAGTACGTTGATAACGGGGAGCTTTTCGAGCATATCACGGCTAAAGGAAGACTCGGGGAAGAAGAAGCTATCAAATACTTTCGACAAATCCTGAGCGCAGTTGGATATTGCCATTCTTTCAATATCTGCCATCGCGATCTAAAGCCCGAAAACATATTGTTGACGAAAGACGGGAAGATCAAAATTGCTGATTTTGGGATGGCTGCTCTGCATCAAGGCCCGGACCACAAACTCGAAACATCCTGTGGAAGTCCTCACTATGCCGCTCCAGAGCTGATACGGGGTTCCACATACCGCGGCGAAAAGGTTGATACATGGAGTCTGGGTGTGATTCTGTACGCCGCACTTGCCGGGAGATTGCCCTTTGATGTCGAAGGTACGGGGAAAGACTGGCTCAAACCGTTACTGGCAAAGATTAGAAAAGGGTCATACGCAATGGCCCCTGAGTTCAGTGAGGAGGCAGTTAATCTCATCTGGAGAATATTGCAAGTCAACCCCAGAGACAGGATTGACTTGAATCAAATATGGAGGCATCCTCTGCTCCGAAAATACGACTACTTGGATGATCTTAAAGGGGGGCACTATCCACAATCACCAAACGTGCGAGACTGTGAACGCCCAGTGCTTCGAAGAAGTGATATCAACAAGGAATTGCTCCGAAATCTCAGGTCTATGTGGCACAAACTCTCCGAGCAGCAACTAATGGATAAGCTTCTCTGTGAAGAGTACGTTCTCCCGCATACTTCCTGTTCAAATTTTGGGGAGCATTGTTGCATCAATGGTGACTGACTTTGTAACAGACCAAACGAGCAGAAGCTTTTCTACACCCTCCTCCTCAAGTATCGTGATGCTCAGTTAGAGAACTACATGCCCGATGTTGGCTATTCTGCGAGTGACTACCACCATGTTAGGCCACAAGCTCTAACAAAAACATACTCTACGTGCCACTTCCCGCAGCCGAAATCAAAATACCATGGGCGACAAGTTTCTCGATTCACGGTCATTAGCAATGCTGCAGAGACCGAAAAAAGTTACGACCCATTCAAGGCGTCTCGCCCACAGCACCTCGACGCAGTTCGACCAGCTGACCGTGCAACTATAACAATTCATCGTGATGGGGACCAAGGAGTCAAAGAGGATAAAATCCCAACAAAACAAGGTCTTGCGTCTCGAGCTTCCTTAGGCAGCGGCTCAGAACGTGGAAGACCGCGAAAGCTGGTTCCTCCTCGGCCTTATGCCTCACGTAGCTCTTTGGCTAGCTCTACTAGAAGTCGGGGTAGTGCTCCCTATGTGCGCGCGACGGTAGGGCACCCACGTGGGGTGAGTTTCTCGCATCTTCGAAGGCGATCGCCCTCCGTTGAGGCCCATAGACTTGTATCTGCCGACCCTAAACACACATCAAATGCAAGACACAGCAACCATACAGAAGTAACGGATGATGGGGTTGATTCTCTACGCCCTGTCGGCGGTACTCCGGCTTCAACTCGTTACATTCGATCACGGAAAGCTCAATCAGCCGCTCTTCAACCACCACTTCCAACGACTGGAGCAAAATCGGGTTGTGGAAGTCAAATTTGGACGGAAGATGTGCGCCAACTCAGCAGCAGTCTGGCGAAAGATTGCGATGAAGCCTTCAACCGCTCTACTGTGACATCAAACTCCACTGGTACCTCTGCGGTCGTTGGCACTAATCAAAAATTGAAGCGTTCTGTTCTCGATACACGGCCCTTGCCGCCGCCTCCTTCTCGATCTGACTCCGTTAAAGTTGAGCTCCTTGAGGCGCGCAAGCAAGCCGAGCTTAGGAAAGCTTCCGGGGAAGACGTCTCACCAGGCTATCTCGATCGTATGGTATCGCATATAGATCGTCTGATACAACCAACATCCCCAGTTCAACCTCTCCCTGAGCGCCGCGCATCGTCTGCTCCTGTGGAGAAGAAGAATTTGACGATAGGTCGTCTATTGCCATCCATATACGAAGCTGGTGGGGAAGATCCATCGCCGCGAGGACTTTCGGGGTCTGGCAATACTGCAGACAGTCACCGAAACACGCATGTCAAAAGCAGTCGCACGGCATCCGCACCTGAGCCCAGGGCGGCGTATAAAACATACTCAGATGATCGATTCTCACAACCAGACTCTCATGAGAGAAATACTATCCGGGTCGTGAACCCATCATCCCCAACAAGCCCTGTCAAGCCCCCAGCGCCATTGACGATCCGAAAGAAGGGAGGGTTGAATTTAGGTCACAATGATCATGCTCACCGACACGACCCACGTGCAGCGGACCCTCAACATACGCATCGTACCGATGTTAATCTTAGTGTTAAACAACATGTTGGGGGAAGCAGTGAAGATAAGAGAGCTAATGAACACTCCGGTCACAATGTTAGCTCTGGTACCATAGTTCGGAAGACGTCTAACTGGTTCAAACGCAATTCGAGGAGTTCAGAGGATGGTTTCAAGGGCGAAACATCCCAGTCCTCTAGCAACAATACAATCCCACCACATACAGATATCAAACTTCCAGTACCCTCTAAGACCAAAGGCTTCAGTCTACGCAGACTATTCAAGAAACGAGACTCGAAGCCCGACATGACCGTCAGTCGTGAGTACAAACTTTTTCCCATTTAAATATGCTACGAGTCTAACTTTTCTACAGATTGTGATGTATTTGATGATGAAGCAAGTCCTCAGGACTCGATTGTCGAAGCCCAGCGCGCATCCCAACTCAACTATCATGAAAATAACGACCACTTACGAATGCGTCAGATCGAGCCACAGCAAAACTGGATTGCCAAACTTTTCCATGTGAAGCCAGCGTCAAAATTCATATGCTTCTCGATTTCTAGACGTCGAGCCCGACAAGAAATCACCGCTGTGCTTCGAGACTGGAAGCGGTACGGGATTAGAGACGTTCAGGTCGACAAGGAAAGAAATATCGTATTTGGAAAAGTTGGGGAAAAGAACTGTGAGTGCGCTTTGCTCTTTCTAAGATAGATTAACTGATTCGAGGCAGATCTGGATATGAGAGCAGTTGCCTTTGCTGGCGAGATTATGACGGTCATCGAACATGGCAAGAGGTCCCCCCTAAGCATCGCTCGTTTCACTCAGGAGAGGGGCGCTGCCAGTAGTTTTCACAAGGTCGTGGAAACGCTGGAGAGCGTAATGAGATGCCGCGGAATGCTTGTGACCGATGAGCGAAAGAAGAGAATGATGGTAAAGACCTTGAATGCGATATAAAATGTATGGCTTGGTTCTCCGGTGCAGGGGTTCCTTCTTTCGAAAAAATGATATCTGGCTCACGTAACCCTTGTCTGTCACCAGCGTTACTAATATGCAAGCACTGGGGCTGTCTTTCTGGTTGGTTTTGCATTGTAAGGTGTTGTCTGTAGAGAACTTTTCATTTTGTTCTCATCTGGAAGCAAGAAAACCACTCTTGAGGTCAGGTGGAAATAATGCGGCAACGGAAAACTGGTGTACACAAGACTTTCAGGGGTTTTTGCTCCGTTCACAGCTTAGTATAGCTAATAGACGATAAAAATTTCTTCAATTTCCATTTCGGGTAGTGATCATCGCATAACAAGGTGGCAGGATGAACGTTCGTCCCTACCAAAATTGGCCTATTCTCTGCAGTGGGCCGACCACAGTGAGTCTTCAGAATGCTGGACCTCGTTCGTAAGCCCAAACAATAGGATCGACGACTTGGGCTCGTCACATGGCATCCCAGCCCATCGCACTGCACTGGACCAGGTAGCATTTCCCGGCAGTCTGGTAACGTTAACGCCGGCACTTACACAACGGATAACACGGCAGCTACTGTAGGGCTCCCGCATCCCTGACGCCCACGAGAGCACAGCGCCTCCCGACACCAAACCACTGGCTGGTCCAAGGATAACTGCATAAGTGTGTATTGTGGCTTTTATGGCCTGGCCTGCGCTTGCGACTCCTGCTCGGGGCATTTGTTTGCGAGTGCAAGGGCGACTTTTCAACTTTTGTGCCACGACCGCTGCGCTGGGTCGCTCGCTCGGCGTATTGTTGAGGGGACCATCACAGGGGTGGATCTGGGTTTTGCTTTATTTTCTGTTTGCAACCCCTCAGGAACACAAGTCTGTGTGCCGCTATCGATTCCAAAATCTTCATTTTGTATCAGGTGAATCAGATCTCAATACCGGGTCCCTAAAAGAGCCCATATTAGTCTCATTACGGAGAATTGTGGTAACAAGAAAAGTTCGTGAGGGGATCGACGTCTCTAAAAACCCAACGCTGTGGGAACAGGGGTAAAGTGTGGGGAATTATATGCTGGATGGCGTCAAGCATGCTGTCGTCTCAAATCTTTATTCCGACTTCGCTGTACCATTCATATCCCTCTCTTCGGGCCCATTTCATTTTCTTCAACTTCCAAGAGGCAAAATTCATCGTCGACCTGTACGTTGTGTACAGCTCAAGGGCTAAGAACGAATTTGGTCATTTCAACCCCCTTCTTCATTCCTGTCAGGTTCCAATAATACAAATACAAAAACAGATCGATCCATCTTTCCCCAGACTGGACCATCGGATATCTACTTCATTAACAAGAAATTATTCGCAGAGACAAGAGCAATTCTCAACAGCCGCGAAAGTACATCGCTGCGGAGAGGTATTTCCTTCCATCCATCAACCATAGCACACCATATAACAAAACCCTGTGCTCCCAGCGGGAAGAAACACAAGTAATCGTGGTCGGCTTTTCACTCATTTCAAATCATCCCAACACACACAACTCCGTATCCACGAAAAAATATCAGGCGATCACGAACCAAAACCATTCGTTTCGCGTGTCCCATTCCTCGAAACCCCATATATATGAACCACGAAACCACACAACGCCTGGTATAAGAGCGCATCCGATTCTTTGGAGCGATTTTTTACAGCCCGTAAAGTGCGCCGCCATTGCCGAATCCTATGCATGGAAAAAAAAGTTTTCCGCGTCAACATCGTGTACTGTGACGCGTGGGTAGCCCCTCAATGGAAACATTAGATTTCCTTCTTTGGCATTTCCGGGCTGTCTTCCGTTGAATCGCTCATCACCTCGGTCTTATCAACCGGTGACTGGCTTCCGCCATTTGTGTTTGTTCCATTGGATGGCTTTCCACAGCCTTTCACGAGAATATGTCTCTGTTCGTTCAGTCAGCTTTTTGCTTCCAGGACAAAAACCGCCTCCAATTGCTGCAACTTAGAATCGGATAAAGAACGAACCTTCAAGGCATCTTTTCGTGAAAAGCTCTTATCACAGTGTCCGCAAGGAAACGGCTTGACTGCCAAATGAATTCGCTTGTGACGCTTCAAGTCGTGGTTCCGGTTGAAAGACTGGGGGCACTGGTCACACTTGAAGGGGCGATCATTTTGCTGCTGTTGTTGCGCTGGATGATGTCCATATATTGGTCCACCCAACTGATGTGGTGAGTATTGCATGTTCATACCACCAACCAGTGCCATTTGGTTACCGGGACTGTGGACATTTGACATGATTGGGCCGGCCATTGCAGGGAGACTATAACCACTATAAGGCCGAGAGTGGTAGGTTTGAGGTGCAGACACTGGAGAAATTCGATTTGAAGGTGCAGATGATGAGTTAGGAGAGTGCTGCGTGGGAGATTGCTGGGTGTACGCAGGGAACGAGGACTGCTGTGGTGTTGAAGCAGGGGTATAATAGTTTGGAGTTGGCGGAGGTCTTCCACCGTAGTTCTCAGGTGCATGGATGGGTCCTTGCTGGGGTGCTTGCGAAACTGGTTGTTGAGAATTGACCAGTGATTGATTGTCCAGCTGCTGTTGCTGTTGCTGCTGTGATTGCTGCTGTTGTTGCTGAGGGGCAAGAGTCGGGAGATTCTGTTGTTGGCCACCCGAGGAGCTCATGGCCGTGGGGAATGAAGGAAGGCTGATATCATAGGGTGGGGGAGGAAGTCCCTCTCCTGCCGTCGGAGAGTTGGTACCCCGATTTGGAAAGTTCATCGATGGGGAATACAAAGGCCGCGCTCCCATATAGTTTTGTTGCTGCTGCTGTTGCTGCGCAAAGGGAGCGGGCATGGGTGGTGCAGAGCTATAAGTATAGGAAGAATTCTGGGGTGTCGGCCAAAAGCCCATGGGTTGGTATGGAGGAACACCAGCAGCTGAGCTGCCGGAACTAGCACTATTCAGACTCGATAACGGACTGTTATCGTTTGGAAGAGAAGCCGGAGGTGTTAGCACACTGCTCACAGGCGGTGCTGGTTGAGTTGAGCTTGTTGGCGCATAGGCTGCCGGGTACTTGCTGTGCATTGGGAGATGACCCGGGGGCGGAAGTTGGAAGTTGGGAAGATTGGAGGCCGCGGACCGTCGAGCTGTAAAGCTCTGGCTCTCCATGGTAGAATATTAACGCAAAGTCCACGATTGCTGCTATACAAAGGTTTGCTGGAAGTAAAAGTCGGCCGAGAGTGGTATACAGGCGTTGTCCGGCAAGTGGAAGAAGACGACACTGATTTTTTGGCAACTTCAGACAACGGAAATCCCTGTGGCGGTCAATGTCAACGAATATTCTCCAAAGTTGAAGACTTCCGGTGGATGTCGAAGTCAGACCTGGGCGAAGAATGTGGAGCGTCGATCACCTGGATGGCGGCCGGGGAGGCGTCAGTCTTCATATAGCTATTGGGTCTGGGTGTGGCCTGTGCTTTCGGGGGGGGGGCCTTTGGCTGGACTGCGTTAAGTCCCAGCGGGAAGCTGGGTGGGAGGGGCCTGTAGGGATAGGGGTTCTAGAGGGAAGAGAGTCGGGGGAGTAGGGGGGGATGGGGCTAGTGCGTAAGGCTAGGACTAAGGTTAAGACTCGACAACGCCAGAAAACGCCAGCTGCATGCTCTGGGCTGCGGGCTGCACTACTATCACCAATTCGCCATGCGCGTGTGGACAAATCTACTGGTAGCACTGGTGTAGGCGGTTCCAGGATCGCGGCGCTATGGGATCTTAACGGGAGGGGACTGGATCTGGTGGTGCATCTGGAGAGTTCCGACGCCGTAACTGCTTCGGTGATAGAGCAGATCGGATTCATCAGAAGCAATCTATAATAGTCAAAATTAGAGTCATGCCGCTGTCGCACAGGAATACAGGACTCGGTGGATATAATTACCCGTAGGAGGGAAAAGACAGGCAAGTTCAAGCTGAAATTGGAGCGCGTGCTGGTACAGTACAGTTTAATTGATTTTGCTATACCTTGTTCAGACCAGAGCCTGCGGAGGGAAATGCTGAATGAAATAATGGTGTCAGCGGAGACGGGCGTACTGGCACTAGAAAGCTAGACACGCGAGTCCAGTCGGAGACTGAAGGGAAAAGAGAAGGTGACAGGCCAGGAACGTGTGTGTCCCAGTGGTCTGGTATTTCGCCCGACCTAAGAATTATGGCTGAATAGGCCAGGGCAGTCTTCAGGTCGCTTCAGGTCGCTTCAGGGCCATGGATTTTCTTATTCTTACTTGGAGCATTGTCCCGCCGTACGATGTGATGCGCTGCAGTAATAGCTTGGCCCTCGCCTTCCCTTGCGGAGTCGCACAGTTCAGTGCACACGGATGGCGCGCCGTCGAAAATCCAGCAGATTTGTGTGGCCTCTCTCGTCTCTTGTCTCTGTTTCCGAGCCTGGGTGCGCTGCAGGCATGGGACAGGCATTTGCTGCATGCAAGAGCCCATGCCCATGCCCGTGCCCATGCTCATGCTCATGTTCATGCTTCGTGGCTTTTTTGATGCTTTTCTTGGCTTAAGCCGCCGCTAGCTGGCAGCCAGGCGCGCATGGAACTGCTGAATTCCTCGCGGGATGGCTCGCGCTGCCTCCTAGCGCCGGACAAGGGGCGCCTTGGGGACAAAGTACTTGGATGGTATGAAAGATGGAGGAGGAGGGGAGGGGAAACACGATGGCAGCGTAGCAAGAGCCGAGGACTGTCCAATTCCAAGTCGAAGACTCGAAATGTCAAGGCCAACTCTTGTTTCCCGCGGCTACAATTTTGCATCATTTCCTAATACTTCTATCATACTAAAAAGTTCGCGTTTTGAGATGTCTGAGTTGTGAATGTGCGGGACAAGGGCTAGGATTTGAGTTAACTCATTTAATCGGAAGACGTGCATGCTCGTTCATAAATTTGATCCAGTTCGCAATCATCACATCGACCGATGGCCTAAGACAGGATAGGAGGGTACTACTACTGTCAAAGTGACAGAGAGTAGTGACATCTGATCTGCTAAATAGGAGCTAGCTAATACTACTGTCTGTTGCAGAAATGAGCTTGAATAATGGACATGGCTCGAAGCAGCTAGAGTGTAAATAAGCTGTAAATGTCCCCTCCCCCCCCAATGTACGAAGTAAGCTGGAAACAAATAAAATTGACGATTATTCCGTCCAGGGGTAGGTCCCGTGGCTCATGGCTCGTGGCTCGTGGCCCGTGGAGTCCACATCCGCATCGGTTTTAGGGGGGGGCGTCCTCTCAACTACGCAACCGGTTCAACAGGCTCACAGGCATCCGCCATGAGCTGGGAAATCTGGATTTCTGGGAATCTGGGACCACCACCAGCATCACCCCAGCACACTAAAAATCCCTAGCACGGTGCATGGACCAAGAATCGGCAAGGGATCTTACTTTTCCTTGGTCGCCGAGCTTACAGTACGCGATTTTGACGCGGATGATTAAGATCTGACTATAGATCTCATGCTCCTCAGAAAAAGAAAACAGCCCAGATAGAAAGGGCTAAGGCAGCAAAGTGTCGCCGTACTCGTGTTGGTATTCTGGGAAACGGAGCGTCAAGCTGACCAAATTCCACGTTGTTCGGCTGTCAAGAATAGCATCCATTATCATCCTGAGTTACCATGACCAAGACAGCGGGATAATGCAACGACCACTGAGAGACCACAGGAGCTCGTGTGATACGGTGCTGATGCTTGCCCGTTTCAATTGGCACCGGGACCTACTCAGTACATTGCCAGTACCAGTACCGAAATCGTCAATATGGGACGAAAAGCTCCCCGCGTCTGGAGCCTTGTGATACGATTTTATTCCATAAATAACTGCTTTCCTAAATCGTCGGTTCAGCTGGTTGTCTGAGAGCTCAAGCGATCGGGAACTTCAGAAAGACAAGGATCGAATCGACACCGAAAGGCGGGAAGAGCATCAATAATTTGTCAATAATAAAAACGCATGTTCATATTTTGTCGGCACAGTAGTGCTTTCCCGTATTCCAGGTTGTATTTGTTACCTAGGTATGGTCCCATGGAGGCTCCCAGAATTTACTTCGGTATGCTCGTAAATTGCACCACCGGGGGACGATTACACGAATTGGGACCAGTATTTATTTCGTTTATTTTCGCCCATTGCGGACTGGCCAAGTGTTTTCCCTCGCCAGCATGTTCTAGACCGGGCCATTATTCGCTGGGCTGGGGAATCAAGATGCGTTTATTGGCATTGGCATGCCCGGAAGCTCTGGCCAAGTGGTATCGCTAATGATATTATGCAAGCCCGTCCCGAAGTCGATAAACTTGGAGGTCACGAATACCCGGATGAGAGAAGGAGCCCTGAGCTCACGCCTTGGTCAGTCGAAGTCGAATGTCCAGGTAAAAATGCTCTATACAAATCGCCATGTTGTACAGCTGCACCCATTGTACCGCGAAGGCTTGTTCGGCAGTGGTAGGGCTACAAACATCAGGACATGTAGGAAGTCCAGCCCGCGACTTTGGTCCCGTACGAAGTACATGCAACACCACGAACGCCTCCCCGCCCGCACATCATCGCTTCCCCCTGCAAGAGAACAATGTGGCGGCATGTGGGCTACCTTATTTTCCTTTCTTCTCTTTGTGCCCCTGCTGGCCAACCCTGTTCCGTCCACTAGGCCACATGCCACATGTTCCCCCCTCCCCCCCCCCGCGTCTTCTCGACCCAGACCGCCATTCCCATCAGTCATCAGCAAGACCAATGTTGTGCCGACCACACGATATTCGTCAAGATGGCGGGAGAAACCCATGTGCTGGAACCGACTTCCTTTTCAGCTCAAGGACCCTGGACAACCCTGCATCGGTTCGTGCGCCTCTGAAATTCGAAGAGTACGGTAATATGTTGCGAGGGCAGGATCAGTCTGACGGATCCCTTCTTCTTTTCGGAATTCGGCTGGGCTTGCAGCCAACAGGTCCCCTCCCGCCGTTTATCAAGCCACAAGCCTTTCCCAGCGATTCGGGTGTATGTTGCTCTTGCTGCTCCTGCTGTGTAAGTAGTTCCTCGCGCGTATCACCAAAATGATAACCGGTATTAGGCTTCTGGAAGAATCGCGCTACCTCCATTCATCCTTTCCGCCTGTCTAGCACTGGCTCGGGGATTCCATTGATGAAATAAGGCCCTGCAAGAACTTCACCTTGGTTACCGTAACTTGGTCCGAAGCCTTACATGAACTAAAACACCATTTCGAATGATAGGAGCGGCAAGCCTGTTATTTCAGAGCCGCATCTTGGCCATTTAGCCACGGAATGCAGAGTGCTGATTAGCTGGTGCAGTTCTGGGGTGGCAACATGAATGCTGCAGTGAAGTATTGCCAGGGTTCACAAGAATGGGTTGGCGCGATCAGAATAGACATGGAGGCGTCAATGCCCCATGTTGACCATGTGCGGGCTGAGGGTGTCAATGCATCCACACAAACCTTGATTCACATAAGATTCAGCCATTCAGCGTGCAGAATGGACGCTTTTGGTGTTACTTGCAGCTTTTCCTGCTGAGTAAAATGTGCCACGCGGAGAAATCCCCAATATGCAATAATGTGCCCCAGAATAGAACAGACGGTGACAAAGGGTCATCTTGTGCTCCAAGGGAAATTGATGAAACTACATTTTAGTGCCACTGTCAGACTCCATCCCCGAGAATAGTGCTCAGCGTGCTGTGCGACAACCCGTTTTTATGTTTCAACTTCACACGGTTCACTGCAGGATCTCTCAATTCGTCCCTTGATACCGTACCAAAGTTGATGGCGGCCAATATAATCTTGAGACAAAAGCGGGTTGGTTCAAAATCCGGCTCTCATGTGGTACCGAGAAGCTGCCTCGAATATAAGACTACAAGTCATCCATAAAAGAGAAGTCTATTACGAGCCAAAACGCCAGGATTCCATCACCTTTTGGGGGCTTCTTTTATTTTTTTTATTTTTCTGGTTTTCTGGTTTTGCCGAAACAACACTTCAAATTGCGCGGATCCCGGGTGTTCGAATCAAGGTGTCAAGCCTGGGTGACACAGGGGTATGTAATTCTACTGCCTGGAGCACACTTTCAAGAAATGAAGGCGAATGCCGATAGCGTGCGCTCAATAATGCTACGATAGGATATGTGCCGTCTTTGTCATCATATACTGGGATTAGCATCCTATGTTGGTCATCTGGAATGTCCGTTTTCGAAAGAATAAAGAATAATTCAGTAAAAACCCTTAGCTTAAATGCCAATTTGCCAGGCATGTGTTTTCCCTCTTGTTGTCCTCCATTTTTGGTTACAGTAAATCACTTTGTCGATAACGTCTCTCAATCGGTGCATTCTCTGAAAATGTACTGCAAAAACATCTCAGTCTCTAAAATATTGAGAGCTAGCTAGCCCACTGTAGATGAATCGGGGATGAGACTTTTAGAAGAACCACAGCCTCCCAGTGAAACAAGCAACTTCCAGGTTGTCAGTCTCAGCGAATGGTACTTCCGTCATGTAGCACACAGCCGCTTCTGCTTTCCACATTAAAATATGCCTAGGAGAGCTTCCCGCTAAGGTAAGCCATCGGGTACAGCTCCCTCAGCTGTTCTTATTTTCGCCCTTTAGGAGGAAGCTGGGAAGTTGGAACAGTTGCTGGGCAAATCGGGAGAGGGTTGTAGGATTCCACAGCCTTGATATTCCTCACACATTCCATCTCATACGATTCACCAACTCGCCCTCCCATGAAGAGGACTCTCAGCATCAATTCCGATAGAGAAGTTTGACTTAGGACTTCTAGGCTTGGGCTGCGCAAGCGGTACGCCTTTCAGCCTAACCCGAGAAATTAGTGAACTGCCACACAATCAAATAGCATGTCAAGTAGTAGGCAACTTTGCACGAAACTTTACCCAGAGGCTACTAGCTAACAATCTTTACATACAGTAGAGTGTGAGCGTGGTCTCGACGTCAGCCCCGTCATCCCTCCACCGTATTGCTAGAACTCGTTCTCACGCATGGATACAAGTGATGGCTTGTCGAACTTTTCTTCCGTTTGATTACAACTCGACGGGCGACTCTCGTATACTGTAATGATTTGGAAGCAATTCCAGCGGGCCAGCAGCTACCCCCTGAATCAGAACAGTTGACGGGATCAAATCGAAACCAAGGAACGATCGGTCTATAGAGTCGCGTCATCCAACACCAAGTCCGCTTGGTCGACCTTCAGATTATGCACCAAACTACAAGATACTTCCAGACAACCAAGATCTTCAAAGCTAGGCTTTCTCCGCAATGTCTCCCGACGAGTTGGTAACTGAACGGGTACTATAAGCAAGCGTTCTAACACGATCTCGGAGCGCCCTAGGTCAACTTCGCCAACACTTCCTGATGCCAAATACTACTCGCCCTAAACTCATAGCTGACTATAGACCCATCTCGAAGAGGTCAACTGTTGTGCAGTCGCTGACGATAAGCTTCGAAGTTCGGGGCCGACACGATCTAGACGCATCTAAAGCTTGAAAACACGCCGAGTCAGTCGTCATCGTCTAGCGTCAATCGGGACGATGCGAGGGCTGCCGAGGTGCTAAAGCAATGGCAGTAGTCTGTCCTTGGCGTGCCAAACAAGGGGAAAGTGAAAACTCGCGGGGAATCAAGCGATTATCGGAGCACCAGGAGGTCTTTGTTGTATCGCTGGAGGTCTAGACCTGAGAGATAGTGCCAGTGAGCCCAACACTTCAGTTCAGCTGCAAAGTGTTTAGCGCCATGTGACCTCATCTTTTTGGCCCTTAAAACTAAAGGTAGAACACGCTAGAATTTGGAATCTTAATTGAAATTTAGAATCAATGTCCACCTCTACCTTTAAATTGGACCTCGCCGGCCTCTCTCGAACAGGATCGGGTGTCTTTCGAGTGACACGCTGAAAACTCAACCCGGGGAACACTTGAACGCTCTGCTTAACGCCAGTGCTGAAAGAATATGGAGCAAGACCAAATAGAGTTATGTGTCGCGAGAGCCGACTGCCAAGTATATACCCAAATCACTTGGATTCTTGGAAGCCGAGGCTAGAGAAACTGTGAACAAAATATTGCACCCCATGTTTTTGTCATAAGTTAGATACCATAAACGAAGTTAGATACGGGTACTCTCGTTTACTGTTGCCAAAAAAAAAAAATTTATTCCACCCAAACAACGCAAAAATGATCGTCTCTGAGGGACAGGTTTACCACTAGTCCGCTTATGACCAACATGGGCCCCCCTATTCCTTCCTCTCTTGTAAACGAGCCAGGAACACGACCAACTTGCAGATTCAACGCCCGAATTTCTCGTACTTCCCTCGACGATTGCTGTGTGATAACCAACGGCAAGATGTGACAGCAGGTTCGAATGCTGTCAAGTATGCTCGAGCGCGACGACTACGAGAGGCAATGCTTTATGATATCAGAAAGGCACACAGGACTAGTTAGTTAAAGATGGTCGTTATCACTTTTGTTTCTCGTGGGACATAATTCGCACTTAATAATTGCTTTCACCCTCGTACTCGAATTGCTTCATGCGCGCGCAGTATTGCATGAATTACTCAAGTAAACGCAAATGGTTGCTGTGAACCAGGCTCTGGTTGACGGGTACTCGAGCTTTCGTGTAAATTCTGCACTACGACGGATGATGGGGATAGGGAAGAGTGAATAACTCAACCATCCACCGTACCGACGTACTTGATTGCGCTTTCCCATCGCTTGAAGTGCCGGAATGCTGAGCCACTACCTAGTCAAGTGAGTAGGTAGGTGGATAGATAGCTAAACACTATGTCCTCAGATACCTATGTAGCTCAGGGCAGAAAAATCCCATATGAACTTCAATTCCACCAAATAACTCACACCCTTACTCAGTGTTCCTGCATGCTGTTACGTCAAAACATAATTTTCAATCTTCTCTCCCCTCTTACGGTCGTTTTAAAATTGGAAGTCTGAACATGCGACGTCCTGTTCGCGGGCTTCAAGTATAATTGAAAGAAGCATAGAGGTCATCAGCAAACTACTACTAATTTCGTAGGAGATTTAAACAAGCTGAAAGCCTCGGTAAAATGCAAGACTCAGAAGGAGGGGCGTAGGGGATCGCATAAAGATATCAAAGTCACCTCGGCGACTCAATTGGACTTGGAGTAAATTAAGTGAAGCATCAACGAGTGGAGATGCCCAATTTGAAACAGAAAGATACCCATGAAGCCTTACAAATTCCCTTTTTTAACTCGCTGAATGCAGGGCACAATTCTCAAATTGGACGTATCGAGTCACCGCAATACCGGCTTGAGTATATCTCCGACCGACATTAGACGAGCCTTTTCTTGCGTTCCCAGTGCTGTGTTCAACTTCGCAATAACGCTGGATCCCAAAGGGCTACTCATTTCTGTATGGTCCAATGAAATGTACGATAGTTCGGAACGATTGAGGTGCCAGAGTTTACCTCCAAAATGGAGAGCAATTTTTGTTATTGATCCAATAGCCTCTGGGGAAATTGGCTTCAAGCCTGAGAGACTGGAGCGGTAAATTGCAGCATACAAACCAACAGTATCAGAATTTACCAGAAATGTAAATAAATGTCAACATGCCGTCTAGATAGGCCGCGCCGCCCAAAATCTCATTTCTAGTCCGCATAGCAAGAGCCTTAAAGCTTTGGAAGATAATAAAAAAGGCAGCTAGAACATAAGTCTATTTCGGTAAAATCACCCTTTGCCTCGGGGAAACTCGAAGACCTGTAAGTGAGATAGAATGACTGAACAATTTACGAAAATCTGAGAGCCTAATCATATCGCACCCAGAGCCCTCTGAGCTCCTTTGGGCACTCTTTTCTATTCCCCGGCCATGAATATATCCAGACTCTTGAGGCTGAACAACACCGAAAGCGTGAAAAACGAATGACTAAATAATTAAAGGCATCAGACATAAAGAAAGATCAAGGAAAGATGATTTTGAAGTATTTGTATATTATTCCAACAATTTTTACATCTATACAGGCATTCATCCATTTCGTCTATTTCGCCTTGTAGTCCTCAGGACCAACCATCAACTCAGGTCTTACCAGTCTGTCAAAGTCCTCTTCACTCAAGGCCTTCAACTCCATGGCTGACTCCTTGAGAGTCAAACCCTTTTTGTGTGCATTCTTAGCAACTTTGCTTGCCATATCATACCCAATTTTGGGGTTGAGGCAAGTGACCAGCATCAAAGATTCCTTCAAGATACTGCTGATCTTCTCCTCATTGGCTTGCAGGCCGACGACCAGGTTCTTCTCGAAGCTCCGCATACCGTCACTCAGAATGCGGATGCTGTGCAGGAGGTTTCGAATGACTAAGGGTTTGAACACGTTGAGCTCGAATTGGCCATTCATACCGCCCTGAACAGGTTAGCAAATGTAAAATGAAAATCAGAGGCATTCTGAGCCATGATCTAGGAGCCATGAAGATATTGGACTACATGTAATTCCAAGATTGGGAACTTGAATTGACTTACAATGGTCGTGGCTGTGTGATTGCCAATTACCTGGGCGCAAACCATAGTCAGGGCCTCACATTGAGTGGGGTTGACCTTGCCAGGCATGATGCTGCTTCCCGGTTCATTCTCAGGTAAAGCAAGCTCTCCAAGACCGCAACGGGGCCCGGAGCCAAGATATCTGATGTCCTGGGCAATCTTGAAAAGAGAAGATGCAAGAGTGTTCAGGGATCCTGATGCTTGAACAATAGCATCGTGAGCAGCGAGTGACTCAAACTTGTTCGGTGCCGTCTTGAACTCGGTGCCGGTCATTTTGCTCACTTCCGAGGCAATCGCTTCCGCGAAGCCCTTGAAAGTGTTGATTCCCGTGCCAACAGCAGTGCCTCCTTGAGCCAGCAAACGGAGGTCCGGGAGAGATGATTCAACACGTTTAATGCCAAAGTCAAGTTGCGCTACATATCCGGAGAATTCTTGAGCGAGGGTCAAGGGCGTAGCATCTTGAAGATGTGTTCTGCCAATCTTGATGATCTTCTTAGCTTCAAACTCATCGACTTTTGCTTGGAGGGTTGATCGAAGTGACTTGATGGCTGGTAAAAGCTCGCCTTCGATTTCGAGGACCGCGGCAATATGCATGACCGTGGGGAAGGTGTCATTTGACGAAGCGCTCATGTTGACATGATCATTGGGATGAACCGGCTTCTTGCTGCCCATCTTTCCTCCAAGGATCTCAATCGCCCGGTTGGAAATAACCTCGTTCGCGTTCATGTTCGATTGCGTTCCTGAGCCTGTTTGCCAGACAACGAGAGGGAAATGGTCGACCAATTTGAGGGAAGCTACTTCCGCGGCAGCCTGCTGAATAGCTGTGCCAATCTTTGGATCAAGTCCGAATTCCATATTGACCGTGGCTGCAGCGCCCTTCAAGATCCCAAATGCTTTCACAATAGGAGGGGGCATGCGGTCCTGCGGCTGGTTGATTCTGAAGTTTTCTAGAGATCGTTCTGTTTGCGCTCCCCAGTATTTGTCCGCCGGTACCTGGACCTCCCCGAACGCATCTGTCTCTGCCCTTGTTTCTGCCATTGCGGATGCGGTTGCGTGGAAGAAGCGGGGTCGGGCGCAAGAGCTCGATAGCTTCTGTGACGAAGAGAGAGCTGAAGAGGAACGGTACGAGCTGGGCCTGGTTACGGAAGCTGTGGCGGATGCTGCAAACGATCTGCTTTGAAACACTCGAGATTTAGTTGTTGTGCGGGCGGCAGAAGTCGATGTATAAAGACCGGAGGGAGAAGCACGAGAAGGAGCTATTGTCCTCGGCCCTGCGCCTGCCAGCCTTTGTACCGAGGGCGCTCGTAGCATCATCGTTGATGGTTGAATGTCGGCAGCAGAATCGCAAGGACGGTCGGAAAGGGTCAATTGAAGTTATGCGGAGAGGGCCCCTCCAGCTGCTTGGTGTGAGACGTGTTGATGATCCTGGCAACCGGGCAAAAAAAAAAAAAGGATGGTTCACTGTTTTCAGGGCCGCCAGGGAAGCTCGAGCTTCAACATCGCGAAAAAAGCTCTGGGCGTCGGTAGACCCGACACGGAAATAACCGGGACGACCAAAGCTGTGCTACAATCAATATCTTCCGCGTTCTCAAGTCCATCGTCACGTACCACATAAATCTGCTCGGATGCGATTTTGCATTTCATACTTATGGCATGTACTGCCAATAGCATTCTTGAAGTCGGGGTAATATATTTTACAGATTTCTTGTAATATCACGGCAGAAAGATTCCGCAATCTTTGACTTCCCTGGAACGATTGCTGAGGCACATTACTGCCACCGATGTCTTTTCCCCTAGCATTTCTCGAAGGCATGTGCACCAGGAAGTAGGACATTCCGTGGTCTTATGTGACTTTTTAGCGTCCGAGACATCGCAGATCCAACTCCTCTTTTGTTAACTGTACACAATACAGAAGCCAGCTTCTGCTGTGGCTATAATATAACCGAGCTGTTTCTATTATTGATACATTGTCCTTCGCGTTCAGGAAGTTCTGTTCCACATGAGCATTGGAATCAGACTTGGCGGGGAAGACAATCCAGATAGCTTTTTAAGGCCCCCACACTTTTGTAATGACACCCATCCCTGGCTCTAATCCGGTCCGCTTTGCCCTCTCTTCGTTCCTCGCATCCCTTTCCTGGTCCTCTGCCTTGAGGGGCTTCATGTCATCCTCGACGGCTCTTCCGTTCATCGACCCTCGATTCCCTCTCTCGCTCTCCCCTCTAGTACTCGCATCTTCGCTGAGTCGCCTCTCAATTTCAACACTAATTCTCACCTCCCTTTGCATCGTCACAGCCATAGAACCCATAGCACGATTGGACGTCGTCTCGTCAAGTTCCATCTCTGACGAGCTCATTGATGTCCAGCATCCTTTTTGTGGGGAGTCGGATTGTCCGTATAAAGAGGAGGTCCCGTGGCGTGCGACTGAATCCGTGTGTTTGTGCAAACGAGAGGACTTGGCTGTTGCGTTTGAGAGGATTGTGGGTAGCTCTGAGAGGTTCGCATTGCTCTGAGAGACTTTCGCGATTAAGTCCGCCATTGACATCTCGATGTTGAGTTTGACAATGTAAGCAAAAGGGTGGAATTGCATGTACCTGCATGGTACTTGCGTCAGCTAATGCAATTATGACCTCGGAGGGTAGACGGTTGCTTACACAAAAGAGTTGCTTAAGCTCATCATTCCAATTATAAGCAAGTCCATGGCAAGAGAAAAGCTGATGATCCACATGTTGAAGCGGACCAGGCGGTCATATTTCACCAACCCTTGCTTTACAAGTCTCTTCTGGACGATGCGGATGAAATACCAGTTCAATGCGGCATCAACCAAAAGATATATGACTTTCTCGCAACGATCCCAGATGACGTTGATATGCACATATCTCTCTGAGATCTGTAGACGTGCCGGGATCCAAATGCAATATACTGATATGTTGACGGCGGTGATGAGCACAGCTACGCCAATTTTGAGTCTCATGGCTTTAGAACGGTCTTCAAAAAAGTATAATCAGCAATGCTCTGTCAGAAAAGACACGGAAATTTGAACTTCTGCCAATAATTGCTTCATAATAGTTGCACCAACATTTTGCAGTGATCGGGAATGGGGGCCACCAGAAGCATGTCCCGCTCTACTTGCTTACCAGGCAGAAGAATTGAAATCCGATTGATTATGATTTGAAGCAGGAATTGAACTTGTAAGGCCCAGGTTGTCACTACTCGAAGTCAATACACGACGTATGTTTTATGCATCATAAGCCTCATCGACGTACGGATGACGAAGAAAAACGCGAAGCTGTAATCTGCTAGTCAAATACAACAGAAAATTTCTCGAAATAAAACGCATACCTAGGCGGAATGACCCCGTAAACATGAAGCCAACATATCACACTAAAAGCCAAGCATACCACAATTTCTAGCCATATCATCCAAATGTAAGGAGAATTGAGCTTTGACACTCCATATCTCCGCTGAATGTCCGCAGTCTGCTTAATCGCCTTCCACGTTGTCAAGAATCCGAACCCTATTGAAAAACCCCAGGCAATAGAAGCAATGGATAGGTCCGCCTTCGTGACCGTAAGTGGCTTGAAGTCGTCGGGAAGAAGACTCATGATGGTATTGTGCAATACTGTCGTAGCAACTATCGAATGAGAAGAATATTGAGAGTCGTTTGGAGAAAGACATATGAGAGGTATTTTTGGGGAAAAGAGAGGCAAATGTGCTTAGCATTTCTGTCTGAGTCTCTCAGATGGCAAAAGGAGATCAGTGCGGCGAGCATACAATCGTCTTGAGATGCACAAATTTTGGAGCCCTGCTTGTCGCCCACCAGCCGCTTCTAAACCTAACAAGTTGCTGAAGCTCTTTCATGAATCATGCTGGCTCAGAATTGGCGAGTGATGTTTGTATTGGGCATTCATGCTTTGTGGTTGATTTGCGCTTGCCGTCAACAATTATGCATTTGTGCTCGTGTCAATGATACTTTCAGGCATGATCTATGTCAGAGGACAATTTGTAGCCTAGTCCCAATACAGTACGCCGCTAGAATGCTGTATTCTCAAGGAGGTTCCCAGACTTGTTTAAGCTTTTATTGAAAAAGTAATCGGGAGCCGCAAGGTTTCAACTACTGCTAGCACTGACTCGAGTGCGCACGACCAGTGACACCAGGAATATCTCAGAATCGATATTTTCGCTCTCTATTGCTGGCTGACTCGTCCCGCTAAACGAACAGAGCAAGAATGCCAATGTATCCAGATACCCCAGATTTACATGGCTTGCTCGAGGATGCAAAAAGATCATTGGAGAAGTGGGCTTGCTCGGTTCATTCGAGGGGACGTTCGCAAAAGCATGGAAATTCATCCAAGGACAGAAGAAACAAGAAGAAGCGTTAAATGATCAAGAAACGGTTCGATTAAGCAACCAAAATGCGTAATGTTCTTGCCCTCGTATGCTTCTTGACAGACGGCACAATCTACTGCAATGTTTCGGAGTAAGCAGACTGGCCATAAAGAATTGGGGGTAAGTGCATGGATGAGAAGGGCGTGCGCTGCGCTGTAATCCAAAGCGAGTTTCAGGAACCTGGAGCCTAAATTTCTAGCGAGTCTCCACTACCTGGTACTCTGGAGTCGCTGTGAGCGTCAGCCGCACAGCTTCGGTGCTGAATTCCTGCTGAGTCCCCGAACTGTCGAGCAAACACCGTTCGTGCAGAAGACGATCTTGCGCAACGAGCAGACACAGTACCAGTCCGTGCTCCTGCAATAGAGAGATGAGTGAAGCCCTCCCCAACTGATTCTCGCAGCTTCTTGACAGGTGTCAGTCCTACTTCTGTCTATGTGAATCCGAGCTTGAAGATCAATGAAACAAATGCGTCGGTGTCTCACTTCCGGAGAGAAAGTGTTATTATGCAGGTCAATGTACAATGTCAAACCTTATAATGATCTCTAATGAAGGGTGAGATATTGCGTGCCTTTCCAAAGTGATTCCCCTGGCCCAATTCTTCCAGTATGCGGAATAGAAGCCACAAGATCGCCAAGAGTCGAGAGAAAGGGGGTAAAATTACATTCCACAGGATAAACTACTCATCGAGATCAAGCTAACACGTAGGAGAGAGTCTAATGCTCTCAAGATCATTCATGTCTTCGCGATGCCGAAGTTACTAAACGAACGCCCAGATTCAAGTTCGGACACGTACAGAGATTTCCCTCGCGAGGACATTTCCTTAGAATCTCTTTCTGCCATGCCATCTTTCTCAAGCACCAAGATAACGGATGATGACCTGCTATGCAGGTCATCAGTTGAGTCGGTCTCAACGCTCTGCTTCGTGAAAGACCATGTAGGCGAGCGACTTCTAGAGGAATCAGATGACTCGGCAGAAATCTCATCGCCGTATCTTTCGATGACCCGATTGAAATTATTCTGCGCCTCTCAGCCTACCGGATTCATTCTGAATGGGGTATGGACAGTGATACTAGTGTTGATCCCAAGCTTTCTTCGCCCAAGAACTAAACGCAAATTACATCCGACATCTTATCTAGATGGCCTCAGAGGAATTGCTGCTTTTTGTGTTGTACAGGTAGGTGATGCTACATGTCCAATCTCTCTTCATCTGAGACTCTAACGACTTATTAGGATCATCTACTTCGAGATGTGAGAATGAATCCGCTCCTTATTCCTTTCTCTCATGCTCTGTTGGGACGGTCTCTCTTCCCATGTATCTCCAAGAGCCTTGGATGTTGTACGCTTTCCTGCCATTACCTCCTCGCGAAATCGTCGGAATAAAAGGTTAATCACATCGACTTAGTGGTGGCCTATTTTACCTTTTGGATACGGCAGTCGACCTGGGGCTGACCTTCTAATACAACTCCCCATCATTCGTTGTTCATATGCTGGGAGTGGAATGGTCACAATATTTTTCGTGATCTCAGGCTTCGCTCTCAGTACGCAACACTTCAAAGTCCGGTTTGTTTCCTTGATGCGACGCTTTCACGGGGTTCATTATTCATTTTATTACCCATCAGGCATTTTAAAATGTATAGTGAACCTTGCGATATGCCCTCACACCAACATATTTTCTAGACCGAGCAATACTGACTTCGAGAACTTCCAGGCTACAGAGCACTGTGGCAGATCCGAAACCACCAATTTTCATCGGTGCTCGAGACGTTGGCATCCTCCGTCTTTCGAAGGGGAGTCCGACTCTATCTTCCCACCGCCGCATCAACCTTCATTTCAATGCTCTTCCAAGTAGCTCATCTATATCCAGCCAATCCCAATCCACCCCTTACGCTCCCAGTAGCAGCGCCAAGTCTTCTAGCTCAGATTTGGGACTGGTTCTTGAGCTGGCTCATACTTCTTAATCCGTTTCAATCTATCGATGTTGGAAACCCATATCCTCCACCATATGACAGTCATTTATGGAGTAAGCTCACCAGTGGACACCACATTGCTTAATTTTGTCCGAGTCTTGTATTCCTTTTCTTGGTGATGATCAACAGAATGCTAATTCGCCAACTGAAATAGCAATACCTATTGAGTATCGTGGATCCATTGTTATATTCGTGGTTCTTCTCGCATTATGCAAAGCCAAGCAGGCGCCTCGAATCGTCATAATGACAATCTTCGTCGCATACATATTGAAAATTGGGCATTGGGAGATGTGCCTCTTCCTTGGCGGCATGCTACTAGCTGAAATCCAGTTTCTACGCAGAGAGATATTCCCAGAGCAATCGTCTCGACCCAATGATCTCACAAGCCCGTTAGCATCCAGGAAAGGGCTCACGAGCCATTTGCAGAAGTACCTTCAACACCTTCTTACTTTTTGCCTGCTGCTAATGGGGTTGTTTCTCGTCGGCTTCCCTGATCTCAAGAGTGAATCTACTCCCGGTTTAGTTCGAATACACGAATGGACGCCAGAGCCATACCGGGCTTTCTACCTCATTCAAAAGTTTTGGAATACGCTTGGAGCACTTCTAGTTTTAACGGCCATATCATTCTCTCCTCCCATGGGAATTGCCGAGGATTCCACTCCGCTGCTACAAATTCCTTACAATACTGCCCTTGCGCAGTACATGGGAGACATCTCATTTTCTCTGTACATGGTCCATGGCCCTATAAACTATGGAATTGGATGGGCAATGCTAGTGGCTGCAAAGGCTGCAGGACCAGAGCAGTCTTACTTGTGGGCGTTTGGGAAGTTTTTTGTAGTGGTGTTAGGGCTATCCATCTGGGTTGCAGATATATTTTGGAGGTTGGTGGATTCCCAGTCAACGATATTTGGCAAGTGGATAGCAAGTAAGTGTTTTGTGCAGGAGTGAGTTAGTACCATAAAGTTGGAATCTGAACATAGAGTAGTAGAGTGTCTTGTTTTGTGCAAGAGATTCAAGGTTCGCTCGTTTAGCGCAACACACACGCTCACTTCTCTTGTGAGAAAATACTTCGATGTTGAATATACCTTAGTAGCTGTTGATGAATTCTACATTGATTTCTTAAGAAAAGTGTGGTTTTGTGAGGGTGATAGTGAACTTTTCGCCCCAAATGATGGAATGATTCGAAAAGGCAAGTGTTTGGCAAGAAACCTACCGTCCGAGCACTTGGCAGACTCGCCAGCGCTACAGTAGCCTTGATGTCTATATCAAGAAGGATTCGCCTGAAAGGCCGAGGTTCGGGAAGTCACACCACCTGGCGGAAAGTTTCGGGTGGGGAGAAAAGAAAGGATGAAGCGGATAGGTACGGTGGAGGGAGAGGGTAAAAAGCGGCACTGTATCGTGGCTTGTGCAGCGCCTAAAAGCTACTGTAATTGATGCTGCTTTTATTTTAAGGGGCGAGCACAGGGGAGGTGTTTTAGTCGTCGGTTATCGTAAGTAGCCGAGGTCTTCGATATCGGAGGAAAGCAGCATCATCTATAGAGCACATGCAGAACAGTTGAATAAAACTTCAGTTCAATAATGTGAGTTTCTTGAAATCGTAGCCCGAGTTGATTTCTCCCAAAAGGCCATGATGGGAAGGAATTACATCAGAGCACAAATTAGTGAAGCAGACAACGTATTGTATTTCTAGAGCGGCGGACTGTATGCCCTTTTCTGGAGCTACCAGCCAGCTTCCCCACACTCACAAGGATGGGCGTAAGCAAAAGTTGTCGTCCCCTCCACCCGGATCCGCGCTACTCTATGCTCGTGCTCGTGCTCTATCATTCACCATGGGTGGGCTTTGCCGAATGGCTCCCCATTGCCGTCGCTATGCACCTCGATCCGCCCCTTCTGATGTAGTCATTCTGATCTGACGCAAATAAAGGTAGATCTCTCCCTGCCCGCGCGCGTCACTTTCATTCAACCCTCAAAACTCTGGATTCGTACAAAACCTCAATTACAATCCCACTCTTAATCACAATGGCTACTACCGACTCCATTATCCAAGGCGTGAATGTCGCTGGCTCGATCACGGACTTCAACAAGAAAATTCTTAGCAAAGACGCCCTAGCTTTTCTCGCCCTCCTCCACCGATCATTTAATGGCACTCGCAAGGAGCTCCTCCAACGCCGCATCATTAGACAGGCAGAGCTTGACAAGGGCTCTCTCCCTGATTTCCTCCCCGAGACAAAGCACATTCGAGAGAACGATGCTTGGAGGGGAGCTGTTCCTGCCCCGGGTTTGGTGGACCGTAGGGTGGAGATCACAGGCCCTACCGATCGAAAGATGGTAGTAAACGCCCTGAACTCAAATGTCTGGACATATATGGCAGATCTTGAAGGTACCTTGCTCCGAAATGACGAATTTCACAATATACTAATGTGCCATGACCAGATTCGAGTGCTCCCACATGGGACAACATGATCAATGGACAGGTCAACCTATACGATGCTATCCGTAAACAGGTCGATTTTAAGCAAGGAGAGAAGGAATACAAGCTGCGAACCGATCGCGTGCTCCCAACGCTGATCGTTCGACCTCGAGGGTGGCACTTGGAGGAGAAGCATGTGACTGTTGATGGAGAGCCAATGTCTGGCAGTCTTTTCGATTTCGGTCTATATTTCTTCCACAACGCTCACGAGCTCGTGAAGCGAGGAACTGGACCATATTTCTATCTTCCCAAGATGGAATCTCATCTCGAGGCCCGCCTTTGGAATGATGTGTTCAACCTGGCACAGGACTTCATTGCTATGCCAAGGGGAACAATCCGAGGAACTGTGCTGATCGAGACCATTCTCGCGGCATTTGAGATGGACGAGATCATCTATGAGCTCCGAGACCACAGCTCAGGATTGAACTGTGGAAGATGGGACTACATCTTCAGCGTAATCAAGAAGTTCCGCCAAAACTCAAACTTCGTCTTGCCAGACCGATCAGCTGTTACCATGACCGTACCATTCATGGATGCCTATGTCAAGCTTCTCATTCAAACTTGCCATAGACGACAGGTCCACGCAATGGGTGGTATGGCTGCTCAAATCCCTATTAAGGATGACAAGCAGGCCAACGACAAAGCCATGGAGGGTGTCTACGCCGACAAGCTGCGTGAGGTCAAGGCTGGCCACGACGGAACGTGGGTTGCACACCCGGCACTCGCTGCTATTGCGTCTGAAGTCTTCAACAAGCACATGCCCACGCCCAACCAGATGTTCGTGAGGCGCGAAGACGTCAAGATCGGTCAAAACGACCTCTTAAACATGAACGTGCCGGGCAAGATCACCGAGGACGGTATCCGAAAGAATTTGAACATTGGTCTCGGGTACATGGAGGGCTGGCTCCGAGGTATCGGCTGCGTGCCAATTAACTATCTCATGGAGGATGCTGCAACTGCTGAAGTTAGCAGGAGTCAGCTGTGGCAATGGGTCAAGCATGGCGTTCCTACATCCGAAGGTAAGAAGGTTGACAAGGCGTATGCCTTGAAGCTCCTGAAAGAGCAGGCGGATTCGCTTGCTTCGGAGGGTCCCAAGGGAAACAAATATCAATTGGCTGCCCAATACTTTGCCGGCCAGGTTACTGGAGAAGACTATGCCGATTTCTTGACATCGTAAGTTACTATCAATCAAGGCATTTATTTGGGTGTAATTGACGCTAACAAACCACCAGGCTTTTGTATAACGAGATCACGAGTGTTGGCAGCTCTTCTCCGGCCTCTAAGTTGTAATTTATTTTTATTTTTAAGCGACACTGTTAAATAGTAAAGAGCAAATTGTTTGAAATATTTGACCATAATTTCATGGAATCTCGTGAACATAGAATCATGTTGAAGATAAAAAGTTTCAAGTTCATTATCTTGACCTAAATAGCGTTCTATGCGTAGCCAAACGCCTCCGCATGGACATAAATAGCCTGCGCTCCAGTTCCCTTATGTACTGCTCTGTCGTCGCTTATAGCAACTACGGCATTCCTCGTACATTGAACAAGTCCTGGTGGACCACATACGACTACAGCCATTTCGCCAAGTGCCAGCTCGGCTGTCTTCCTGATGATATTCGAAACGTGAGGTCTCCCAGCAAGTAGATGAATTCTGGCATCAATGATACGATTAGACTTTTCAAGGGAAATTGTCGTTGAGGCTGACGCTCTCTGTTGGCGCCTTGATGCTGATGCACAGTTGCAAGGAGCGGTGATGGCGTCTTCATCTGTGACCACTCTTGTACAGCAACAGTCTTTGGCGGATGAAGATGACACTCTTGAGAAAACCTCTTCTATATCGTCCACGATAACCTTCTTTTCATCAGAGGAGCTATCTCTGCTGTCGATGTCACGTCGAGAAATCTCCCGCGTCTCTTCCATGATAGATGACTTCCCGCTGGTCAAGACATCATCGCAGGTTATGTAAATGCTGAGCTCTACAGAAATATCGTGACCGTCAGTCCGCAGAGCCTCAACATCTCGCACAACTTGATCGAGCTGTCGGGCAAACCACCCAATCGCCGATTTTCTCTTCACTACCCATACAAAACGAATATGGCGGGTGACTGCACCGGCAGGGGGTGAGAGTCCTGGCAACCTCGAAGAAGCTGATTTCGTTCCCATCCACTCATGCACGATATCTCGCATCAGTGGCATCGTGAATGTTGCGCCTGTAGAACCTGCTATAAACACGAGACTGTCGAATTGTCTTAGGGGTCGAACTGTTGCGTAAGGCCCATCGATCAAGACTGATCTGCCTATCTTCTGCTTTCCCGAAGAAGATGGGAGACTCGGATAAACCTTCTCGGCGTACTTGAAGAATTTCCTTGTTGCCCCCTTTTTCGCTCGAATCACAAATTCAAGCTTCCCATCTTCTGGCAGGCTAGCAATGGTAAATGGGTGAGAAGAGAGGGGGGCGAGGGGGTGGCAAGCCAAAAATAAATGCTGACCAGCAGTCCATCCGATTGGGGGGTTGGCAATGGTGATTCGGGTATGTGATTCATCGAGGGTTTCGAAAGTGGCCCTGCATGACAGGAATCCGCTGCTGTTTTTGTGCAGTGCCGCGAGGTTGACGTAGACAAGGCAGATAGCCCGGACAAATCGGTCAAACGCCCAGAATGCAAGTGGTAGCCAAATCCAGATTCTGTTTTCGTCGGGGATGTGGAAGTAGAGAGCCACGAAAAATCCCAGCCATGAGATAAGGTGTTGAACCACAAAGAATTCGTAGGAAAGCCCTCGGATTGGTGCAAAGGACGATAGCACCATCCATAACAAAACTGCTCCAGCGGCTATCCCCTTTTTGGTAAGATCATCTGTCTTGACTTTGATCCCTATGTAGTCAAATTTGGCCCATTCTGTAAACCAGTAACCCATATGTATGAAGACCGTGAAAAGCAGAGCTCTAGCTACCCATCGATGGAGCCAGGTAAGCCGCTCATATCCCACGCCAGTCAGAAAACCGATGAGATTACGTTTTCCTGCAAGCAGAACAATGAGTGGCATTTGACAGACAGCGATAAATCCAGAACGATATCCAATATCTTCCCATTCCAAAAAATTCTTCGGATTAAGTCTGTAAAACACACAGACGACTATCAATACCATATAACCCACCATCATGATGATTGGGCCGGCAGGAGGCAGATAAAAGTGCCAGTTGAGAAAGGATAATGGCCGAGAGTAGTAGCTAAATTCTCTTATGATTGCTGATGTGGTAGCATGCGCCTGGAAGAAGAAAGACTTCGGCTTAGCGGCGTTGGATACACTTTTCGATGAGGATATCCGCTGGTGGTAAAGGATCTTGTTGAGTATATTCGCTAGCACAGCAACACCAATGGCCGTACCAACGAAGGCCCAAAACATCTGCTGCATGTAGAAGAGACCAGGCACACCAGGTGCCATGGTCATCATTCCTCCCATGGCATCGTGCGTATGCCTGGACTGTATCGATGCCATTTTGAATGGTGATTCTCGTAGTTCGAGGAGGGACGAGGAGAACTGAACGCTGTAAATGGAAGTGGTGCTCTAGGAGAACTACCACCTTGGCAAGCCCGAGGTTATAAGAATTCCCGAAGCTGTGTTGTGGAATACATTGGTAATCAAACCGCAAGAACAAAGCCGCTGCGTGAATTAGAAAATCGTGGATGGAACAAATGACAAATTGACTGAATATGAGTGAAGGAAGGCGCGAGATCGTTATCCCAAAAAACCAGTCTAAGCATTTACCTTGCAACTTGCCAAGCCGCGATTTTCCATCTGCAACTCGCAGAGCCAGACAAAGAGGCGCAAATCAGCGCAAATTCAAGGGCACACAGGGCAGAAACCAAAGCATGGGGCACATCCCAGGTTGCAGACACAATATGGGGGTGGTCTAGCCGAACAGGGAGGCGTTTGACTATCGCCCTATCAGGAGGATGAGCAAGTAGTTGATGAAGGATGTTGGGTGGTGGGGGAATCTGAGATGGATGGCTGGGCTGGGCTGGGCTGGGATGGTTCGCAGGATACTGTGCTGTGCTGTACTGTTCTGGCAAGGATTTTGCGTCTGCCAGGCCGCTTTACAGCTTTACAGCTTTACCGTGCCAGTGCCCTCTGCTCGTCTTGGAGACGCTTTATGCATCTACGAAACGAAGAGCAAAAAACGGTATGAACAGAAACAAACAAACGCCTAGTTATTGCAAGCTGTGTACCTCATCTCTTACGAGAATGACATTCTCACCTCATCCCACCGCCAGAGTGCGAGCAAAAGGGTGGCAGATATTGCACGTGACTCTGGCATTCTCGATAGAACTAACGTTAGGGCAGCCCTGCATTTCCTGTGAAACAGGCAAAGCTTGAGAGAGTTTGCGCGAGTTTATTTGCCTTTCCCTTTTGCTGCATTGTATTGTAGTATGTGTATGCTACATGTACCAGCAATAATGATAATGAATGCCCAGCATCTTATCATCTATGCTCTTCCTTGCCCCAATCCTTCCATGCTTTGCGCGCCACCCCGCATCATGCCTTTCTCAGACTCGTCTCATGGTCGTAGGTTTTAGAAGGAAGCTATTGCAATATCGGTTTCCGGTTCCTTGGGTTTTGGTACTCATATTCTCTCAAACCTTCTTCCGCGGCTTCCTTTTACATCAACGACAGATCTGCTCTTGCCAACTTTCAACCCGTAATCACCGCCCTCACTCCTTCCTGTGCAGCTGCAAATTGGGTTGTATTCAATCTTGAACCCTCAATTCCGGAGTTGTGGAACAATCCACGCTCGTACAAACCAGCGACAGCTTCATCTTGTCGCAACACCGCAGACATGGATATGAATATGGGTCCTGGCATGTCGGGTTCATCGGCGAACACCTCAACAACCTCGATGTCAATGTCCATCATGTCAATGACATTCTTCACGAGCACCTCGACGCCAGTGTATTCAGACATGTGGACGCCGAAGAACGTAGGCCAGTACGCGGGAACTTGTATTTTTCTGATCCTTTTGGCAACAATTTTCCGAGGTCTGCTGGCAGTCAAGGCTTGGAAAGAGACTGCTTGGTTGGATGCCGAATTCAATCGGCGGTATGTTACTGTGGCTGGCAAAGCCCCAAAATCAGAACGCATTTCCTCCGATTCCGAAAGTAAAAGGATGATCCTGACGGAGAACGGCGTTGAGGAGGAGGTTATGGTTGTCCAAAAGAGGAGTATGGGGACTCGGCCTTGGAGGATCAGTACGGACCCCGTTCGCGCTGTGATGGACACTATCATTGCTGGTGTTGGCTACCTTCTGTGGGTTTTCCTATATGTCATGGTTAGTTATACTTCTGCCTATGCATTTACTGATAATCTTTTAGTATGCTGGCAGTTATGACTATGAACGTGGGGTATTTCTTATCGATTCTTGGAGGTACCTTTCTCGGAAGTCTTGCTCTTGGACGCTATGCAATCCAAGAACAACACTAGATTTATGTACATATTACGAGTATGACTGGAATTTTGAAATGAAATGGGCGCCTTGCTGGCCGGGGGATGGGGATTTCTACATAGTTGGGATGATTAATAGACGGACATGGCAAATTTCTTTCGTTTGATGAAGCCTTTACAGATTTTGGGCCAGGAAAGGAGAGAAGAGAAAATTGGCTCCTCTCTCCATACGAGATTTCCCGTACATGACTTATGAACAAGCTTTCTTGGCTTTCTGAAGTAGAGTTGAAGTCATTGAGCCGGCACCACTTTTTTCGAGTTTGCAATAATCTGGTGATCTTCGTCACCCTCGCCGGTTGGGGTCTACCTGGGTCACTGAAGATGTCGGCCTCCCGTGGGGCGCTATGGCTACGGCGCTAGCAGGGTACGGAGAATACCCGCAGAATCTTGCTCAAATGTTCTCTCACGACATGCCTTGGCATCTATCCCAAGATCTCCATGTTTCGCTGCAAACGCCGGTAACGTATGACATGGTGCTTTGACATGACATCTGCCACACGAGGACTATCAACGACTCCAACCTAGAAAAAGCAAGCGTGGAAGGGAAGGGAGAGGTCGCCGGCCAGTCATCCTGATTCGGATTGAGCGTCGGGCTCTCAGGCGTTCAAATCATGGCGCGACATTCTGCCTGCACGAGGATGGAAGCTTCGTGGAAAGTCTCGGTTTGAATTGAGTCTAGCCACGGCTGAAACGGGAGCCAATTTGCTCATTAGAGTTCCAGGTAATTAACTCACACGGAGGTGTGTTTTGAGAGACTTGTCTTATACAAGTGTCAAGTAACACGACGAATTGGGAGACCTCAAAAGCTTCATCCGAAGCAAGCAATGGAAGCATCTTTGCGTCTTGGTATCTTGGTATCTTGGCATTCGGGGGGCGGCCCCATACAGTACAAGGATCACAAATGCTTAGCCCTGCAGGGCATGGAAGGCACAGTCCGTCAGTCCGTCCTGTTGGAGTTGAGGGCGCTTTCTGAAATCCCTACTGCCAGGTCCTTGAGGACCTTGAGGAAACCTGGTTCCTCGTGGGATGCAGGATACTATAGAACTGCTGTTGGTGCGCCTTCCGAACATGGCTTGCAGCTGAGCCGTGGGCTCCCCCAGAGCTTTATAAAGTGCATCCCCGCCCGTTTAGATTTTTACTTTTTTGCCATTGTCCCAGAAGGAAGCAATATTTCAAATCGACTGACTTCACACGGCCCAATTCACCGTCTGCTCTCGTTGTCCCCTGGCTGTTTGCCGCTCAGTTAAGATCTATTACATTCGCTGTGAATCAGATACATACCTCCCACACACCTCAACAGTCCAAGATGAAGACAACATTCTCTGCGCTGGCGGCATTTGCCTCAATTACTTCCGCACATTTCAACCTCGACTATCCAGCCGCCCGTGGCTTTGATGAAGACAAGCTCGTCCAATTTCCATGTGGCTCCTTCAACACCCCCGTCAGCAATCGCACTGTATGGCCAATCTCAGGTGGATCGATAGCCTTGACCATGGGGTACGCAGCTTTAAATTTCCATTTTCATGAAGGAAAGCAGAGGCTAACTGTCCCAAAGTCACATAGATGCGAATGTTGAAGTAGTCCTTGGACTAGGAAACGACCCCGGCTCCGCATTCAACACCGTTCTCAGACCAACCTTCACGGAGCAAGGATTGGGCTCTTTTTGCATGACGGGTTTCTCTCTTCCATCAGGAGTTAATATTACCGACGGCACAAATGCTACGATCCAAGTTTTGACCAACGGTGATCCAGATGGTGGCTTATACAACTGTGCCGATATCACATTTTCGAGCTCGGCGCCTCCTCCAGCCAGCGGTGTTTGCACAAATGGAACCGGTGTTATGGCTATGGCTGCCACATCTACAAAACAACCTAACGAGACTTCCGGAACCTCAACGTCAAGCTCCTCCTCGGGTTCGCCTTCAACAAGCAAGAGTGCGGCGGTCGCTGCTTTGAATGCGGGTGTAGGTGGTTTGGCTGCAGCTGGAATGGCTGCGCTGGCAATTGTGCTGTAGGAGAGGGCTTCACTATGTTTATATGATTGAGAAGCATTGAAAGCGAAACAATAATTCCCCAGAAACCTGAGGCCAATTTGAGCTGTGGCTGTACGCTTTCCGACGGCGGCAGCCGTGAATGGACTTCGGATTACAATATTCCTGCCCCAAAATCTGCCCCCTTCAACAACCCACTCCAATCTTTACAACGAGGAATAAAAACTGGAAGTAAGGCCTAGGGATCGTATTGTGCCATTTCTTTGCACTCCAAGTGGGGCAGATTTTCCACATGATTCCAAAATACCTCATTCTTCGGATCGCTCATCCCGTTACTTCTCAAAATCTTTTCCTCATACTCCTCCTTACTCTTGACTGCGTAGTGGTGCAATGCAATGCGGTCTCTGGTCGGGGGAACCCGCCATGCAATAGTTTCGATTACGTCTCCATTTTCTCCAACCGTCATAGCACCATCCCTCAGTCCGAATTTGTGCGGATTCTGGGCGCCGCCGAAGAAAGAGGTCTTGACTATCGATTTTATATGGTCTTCGTGGTGTGTTCCCTCGTATGTTTCATTTAAGCAAGTTGTAAATGCCTGTCGGCAGGAGTCTGGGCGCTTTAGTAATCCTGCGGATGTGTGCATCTTCCCTACGAATAAAAGGGATTAGCATTTGCTTTTTTTGGGGGTGACTAGCTTTATCAGGAGTCCAAAGAACGAGTGTATCCAGAAAACTTTCAAAGCTCTGGGTCGTCTGCCAGTGCAAGCATTCCCGTGTCATCTCACTTACAATTGACACCAAGTGCGCCAACCATTTCGTCCGGCTCGAACGATCTGAGAATATCCTCCAGAGTTTCGTTCTTAGATGTTACTTCCAAGTACTCATCAGCATCGATATATGCTATCCACATATGGTTCTTCCCGTACCACTCGTTGCATTGAGCATAGAAAACTATTTGCATGGCACCTGCTCGGGTGCTCCGATCCTGGTAGTGGTGGGTTATCGCTGACTCTGGGATGCTATGGTTTAAGTTCATCGTGGAAAGTGGAGGCTCAGAGCCATCATCCATGATGTAGAAGCGTTTTATACCAACGTGGTGGTAATGGTGGGTCAGCCATTCGCCGAGATCTCGCGCCTGGTCCTTCACCCCGAGGCAGATAGCCACATATTCTTCTGTGGTGTTTCCATCTCCCGTGTTTTGTATTCCCTTCCCCGTCCCCAAAGTCGAATTTGAGATTCCATCTATTACCCTAATTTCATCTTCTAGCGAATCGTTCAAAGGAGATGCTACATTAGTTGAAACGAGTTCGTCTGAGATAGTCGACGCAGTAGCGGTTATACTGGCACTCTTTTGTGACGCCGTAACTACTGGGTTGCTAGATCCACTTTCCTCCGAGTGAGGTCCTGGAGCAAGTTTTTTCGCTGGTTTTAGATTGTGCCAATCGAAGAAATTCTTGACCGCAGAATGCGCAGAGTGTGCAGAAGCATTTGAGGCTGCTTTCAGATGGTGCCAATCGAAGAATGTCTTGGGTGCAGAATGTGCAGAAGCAGAAGATGGCTGGGAGTTGGACGGCGGTTTTCTGAGCGAGACGATCTCATTACCACTAAAGAAAATGAAATGTATGAACGTTAAGAAGGCAGCCAAAAGGACGACTAGGCACCAGTTAACACGACAAATGCGTGACCTCAAAGGAAACTCTGGGCTCATGATGCCTAGATCTGAAAATATGTCGCAGTCGGGTCAATGTTAAGTACTATCTGGGGAGAACGAAGTTCTACAGCATCTCAAAAATTACCCTGGCCTCATTCTCAGTCGATCAATCTACATGCTTGACTCGTTTAAGCCCGATACCGCGCCCTTTATGCAAGGCGGTAATCGTGGCGAATTGCAAGACATATGATCTTATTTCCTAGGAGGCGTACTCACCTTTTGGCATGCAAGGGTGCATTTCATAGAAACGGGCCTCTTGTTGTTGTACTAAAAGGCACTTTCCTTTACGATGCTCGATTACATTGTGTTGTGAGTTGTACAAAATGCTCAGCCAGCAACGGATTCTTCTGCTCTCAGTCATAGGGGCACTCGTCATATACCTCGGGATTTTCCATGGCCGTATTTCGAGATCGGTCCACGCTGTTGACGTTCAGGAAATAGAACTATTCCAAGATGTTGACAAGAATACGTATCACAGCACCGGCGAAAGTCCATCCTCTCATTCGTCGCCTCACGATCGATTAAAGCCCAGTGGAACTTCTTCGTATTACACACACAGTGACATATCCCAACCTAGCCTGAAGCCAGACCCTCACACTCTATCTCACGATCATGATGGTGTCAAAATTAATTCGACTCTGAATTCAACCGTTCCAGACTCAGATAATGCCTTCAATGGTTTGCTTGATCTTTGCAAGCGAACGGACTGGACCGAGGGGCTCTGGCTTCACTGCAACAGCAATTGCGGCGAAAATATCAATGGCACGGGCACGTCTATCTGCGGTGGACTCAACAATGCTAGAAATAGGATTCAAACATGTATCCGCCTGGCAATCGATACTGGTAGCGGCATCATCATTCCTTCCGTGACAACAAGGGATGAGAAAGACCTGGTGAATACAGATGACAAGACAGTCTGTGCGGACTTCTTCTGGGATATGGAGTACCTTCAAAAAGCGCTGGCCGAGCAGTGTCCACAACTTGAGATAAGATTATGTGGCAACAGGACTGGCATCACAACAGTGATCGAGCCCCCGTTCAGATCATATCTGGAAGCGCCTCACTACAACACTACTTTTCGAGCACTAGTGAATGCGGAATTGGAAATTAACAACATGACTTTTGCCGATGTCACTTCTTCCACAGCCGCAGTCATCTCATTCGGAGATACATACATCGGATTCAACTACCTGGCCGCCGATGAGATGTCCACAATCCGCAAAGCGCTGTTCAAAGTTCTGAAATTCAACAAAGACCTTTTTGACTTGAGTGCTGCGGTTCTCAAAAGCAAGGAGCTTCACGAGGGAGCTTTCATCGGTGTTCATCTTCGAGGAGAAAATGATTGGCCCGCCGGGTTTGGTACAGTTGAAGATCAGATGCGTACCTACACCGCCGAAATTCGAGACATCAGAGACATCAAAACAGTATACGTTAGCTGCGGAGATTCTAGCGCGATACAAAGATTTCGGAATATCCTGTTACCGTATGGGTATATCGTTTACGATAAGTGGACGCTATTAGCTGATAGGAACGAAACGCTGAACAAAGTCGAATCTCTGACATTCGATCAGAAAGGGATTGTGGAATATCAAGTCTTAGTTGAAGCTCAATATTTCATGGGGGTCATCATGTCTTCTATGTCATCGTTGATCGCTTTTGCGAGGACCGTGGACGAGCCTGAGGATCTTTTTGACACCTACATCTTCCCTAATAGCTCGAAATCGGGCCTGGATCGAGGTTACCCACAGACTTCGATATTGAAAGGAAGTCGTAATACTAAATTGATGGTAGTAAATGGGGTTGACATCATGGAAGCGTTTCCTTGAGGTCACTTAGTCCTCGCCAAGCCTGCATTTCATTATTCCAAACCAAAATATTACTTTTTAAAATCTAAACCATCGTATCACTTTCGATTTTTTCAGAGTTCTATGATTTATATGATTATATTTGAAGTAGCTACTTTCCCTTAGTATGCAATCATCAGTTTCTCATCAAAGCAACTTCCATCGTAGCAAAGGCAACCACTATCGCGCAGACTAAAATTTTTGTCGGACTAGGTTGAAGAAGGTTGTTCTCGACGGAACCGCCCGTCGGCTCCATGCTCGAAAACTCTGAAGCGTTTACATTAGACTCCTTCTCCAACACCGGAACATCTTCCCTGCTCAAAGCTGCTTCATTTTCCTGCACCTCTTGATCAACGATGATATTGTCGTTGCTGGCAGGCCATGGTTCCTGACTATAGTGGTTATAACACCAAGTACTGATCGTTACAATTCCACCCCCGCAAACCCTCCATGGAGTAAAAGTCGATGCTCGAAGTTCCGGTAAAATAACATATTGGCTGGCAGCAACGGTGATCAGGGAAGCTGCCGTTCCAATCAATTTCAAGATGTTGTCTCGTGCTCGAAGTACTACTGCCACTACCATTCCCGTAGTAGCTGTAATAACAACGAGGCCTACAACGGATGCCTCGATGCCAAACAGATCAAGATCCCCACTACTCATACCATTTGCAGCCTCATCATTTACTGGCATTAGAGGATAAGCAATGATTGCGAAGAGAATACCCCAGACATAGAGGTAGGCTTGAGATTCCCAGAAGTCGCCCGTTTTGATTGAAGTCTCGGCACTGATGCTTGCAAGTGCAGAGAGACATGCTATGACCGCACCAGCGATGGGTGCTAGGTACCAAGCCGAGTCTGTGGGGGACTGGTGACTTTGGGACTTTGAAGGAAGGTTGAAAATGATCAGACCGAAGCATAGTATAAGCAGACAAGTCCATGCATGGACATTTCTTTGAGGCTTAACCATATAATGGTAAAAGATTCCGGTCGCCGGAAGCTTTGCCAAAACACATACTTGAAGAAGACTCGGGGTTGTTTTGGGCAATACCGTGTAATAAATGAGGTTGTTGATGAGATAAAAAGCTGCTGGCACTGCGTATTTAAATATTCTTCTGAAGTTTGTCTCCCCTTGCTGCGCGGCCTGAACGAACTTGTGGAAACCGATCCCGTTTTCCGATCCGATGAGAAATAGGATGGCGATTGCGAGTTTGAGAGCTTCCGAGAGAAGGGTGATCAAGCATGCTGAGATTTTGGGAAATGTGTGGAACGCATAGTATGCATAGTTGGCTCTTCCAGTTTCGCAACTGACGTAGAGTAGGAGGAGGAGAGACGAAGTAGACAGTGCCATTGTGGCGGCAAGAATTGCGAGCAGATGTTCAACATTAAGCAGTCATTCCATGGAAATGTGAATTGCTAAGCGCGGATATTCCCCTTGCTTCGATAGTTCTTTTCTATCTTTTGGGAAGGGGGAAATGTCTCAGAACGGAAAGAGGAATGCACTCCCGAACCAGTCCTTCAGTATTCTTTAGGGAGAGAACTACTCCTCACTTATTATGGTGTGTCTTGTACGACCTCAATGAGAAATATGACCATATTTTTGTCAAGTCAGTGCCCATCACTTTCGTGTTATGACTTGCGGGCTTGTGGCGGCTACAGCTTTCAGAGCTCAAAGAAGGCCACTCATAATAAATAGTAAACAGAAATAAGAAGGAAGTTCTTGGGATATACGACGCTATGTAATAGTTTCCATATCAAGCATTTGAAACTAATTACTCGTTTATGCGGTCCGTTGTCGCAAGTGTGTATTCTGGGCACCACTCGTCAAGACTGAGCATGTGCTCTTGGATAAATCGCGTCGGCTGACTGTACAAAGTTAGTGATGTTATGAAGGTAACATCTCTCCTTAAGCTCACTGTAATCCCAGTGGATTTGGGTAGTCGATCGTCTCAACCGCGAAAGTTCTCGCGATTTCCACAGACGGCAATTTGATTCCCCCCTCCACACCATCCTCAATTTCTCTGTCTTGCAGGTCTCTCATTCTGCGTACAATTAGATCTACATCTTTTATCGTGACTCAATGGAGCTTACCTAGCATAAAACCATTGGTCCTCAGGACGAGGTACGGGGTGTTTAGCCCATTCCCATTCATCCAAGACTCTCAGTATTGTACTCCGCCTGCGTAAACTCAAACCCCCATTATATCCCACGCCCCAGACGGGAGCGATCGGTGCCCCAATTAAGTGATATTCAAAGAAATCCTCCACCTTCCTCACCGAAGCTGCGCACAAGATGCTATCAGTCTGGAATAGAAGTATATGCTCTGCAGGCGCCAAGTCCTTCCAAAGCCAGGGTGTGGTCAGGAACTCGGATACCGAGTTCCAATTGGGGAAATATACGCCCTCGGCGAGCGAGCGTATCACGACACGGCCACTTCTTTGATGGCGGAGAAGGGCGGCGGATGTGCTGAAGGACCCCAAATTCTCGGCTGAAGTGTAGATGATGAGTGGCCAGTCTGGGCCGAGGACGGCACTGAAGTGAAGGACCAAGGGGACGATGGCTGCTGATCTGCGAGTTTCGATGATAACTGCAGCCTTTATACTTGTGCTGACATTGACTGACATTTGCTCCTCTTCAAGTTTGGGGTCGGTTTTCTGGTGCGAGTGGTCTTTGAGCGAGAGGTAATAATCGTACAGCGAAAGATGGGGGATTGAGTAATTCGAAGAACTCCCCAGCGCCCTGGCCAAAGACGAATTGAGCCCGCTGTTGCCATTGTTATTCAAGACTCTCTTGAAGAACCAGACCATGAGCATCAGCCAAAGGGTTGGATAGATCCATTTTCGTGATTGCGTGGTCATCTTTCACCGCTGGGGAGTTACATGGAGTTTTGAGCCATTGTCCGTTCGAAATTTCTGTTGAGTCTCCCCTCGAATAGCTGATACATCGATGACTTCAAATGGCTTAATCTAGAATGTAGGAAGATGTTCCTGAGACAACCCATTCCTTAGGGAGCATTGGCCAATGAGAATTCAATGCAGGGCGAGATTATTTGTACTTGAATTTGGAACAATTCAGAAGGACTAAGGGAGAGATAAATGGGAATGGATAAACATAGAAATTTCATTATTTGAACTCGTACAGAAAGGGGGCCTCCCCACTACAAATTAAGCTGAAAAAAATATTGGCCATTACGTCAACACTGGAGGGCCTATGAATTTGGTCAGAGCAACACACTCTTGTGTGAACTCGAACGATACAACGTCCTTGCTGACAGGGTTCTTGTCCAGAACGCCGCCGACCCTGTTGATATCATCCAGCATAGATTTCAGATCCCCCATCATAGTATCAGCGCTCTCATACGCTCCTCCATAAGATGGATGATAGCTGGTGGCCAGATCCTCGATGAAGTAGATGCCACCTTCTTTCACATATGGCCAGAGAACACTCAGGGAAGTTCGCTGCTGAGCCATGGTGTGCCCACCGTCGTCAATGATAATGTCCCATTCGCCTCCTGCCTCCTTGATGAACTGATCCAAGAAAGGAACGCTGGCCTGATCTCCTGCAAAGATGGTCGCTTCTTTGGTCTTGTTGGCCCATTGCTCTGCACATGCTGCGTCGTATTCGATGTAGTAGAGGTCAACATTGGAAAAGTAATCCAGCCATGTGTAGTATGAAGCTCCTGGACCATAGCCCATGTCGCATCCTAGACCAATCTCGAGCATCTTGATTCGCTTGTCCCGGAGTGGCCCTAGGCGATGTTCGTACATCTGCTCGTAATGATGCCCTGTGACTTTGTCTGTTCCATAGCCGTAGGCTATTTCGAAGAAAGAGGGCCGCTTGACAAGTGGCAGTTTGCTATGCCATGTTAATTCAAATGCTATTTGATATTGGGAAGAAATCTCTTACCCTTTGAAATAGTGTAGCGGTCGGGCCGGTAAACTGTCCCTTGAGTTCCAAAACGTTATAAGAAACATTATGAAAAGGATAGCAAGCCCCGTAGAGAGACGATTAAATCGAGGTGATGCCATTTTGGGGAGACAGAACTAGAAGGAACAGAACTGGCAAGATTTCGAAGTCAAAAAGACCCATGAAGATGATAGTACTAGAAGAGGGAGGCTGCCAATACCATTCCAAAGGTCATTCCCAAAGGTGCCTCCCTTGGAACAGCAGGACTACCCCCTTAGTATTACCGAGGGGGACTTGCCTCCTTGCTGGCCTAGCTCCCCTAGGAACAAGACTGACATCGAAATGTGTCTTGTTCTCATCAGAATTTGTTCACTTGTCTGACAGCAGCCAAAAAAAAAAAAAAAGAAAACACAACAAG